>Ga0209918_1000270_pt1 | contig 38438 bp, 34 predicted proteins | sample SalPonD_shore_MG_FD_185712 | JGI IMG/M metagenome (GOLD analysis project Ga0209918, IMG submission 185712) | Salt pond soil microbial communities from South San Francisco under conditions of wetland restoration - Salt Pond MetaG... | ecosystem: Environmental > Aquatic > Marine > Intertidal zone... | reverse complement strand
CCCGAACGCCTACCTGGGAAAGGGGCCGGACCAGCTCCCGTACCCGACCGGATGCGTGGACGCCGCCACCCGCGAGAAGCTCTCCCGCGGCCTTCCCGATTCGCTCCGGCCGGAGTGGGCCCGCGGCCCCGACGCCCGCGCCCCCGAGAACCGGCAGCTCGAGACCGGGCTCGCCAACCTGAAGCGGGTCGAGGACGCCGGGATCACGGTGGCCATGGGGACCGACGCCGGGAACCCGGGCACCCTCCACGGTCCGTCCGTCTACCGCGAGATGGAGCTCATGGCGCGGGCCGGGCTCACGCCCACGCAGGTCCTCGTCGACGCGACCCGGAACGGGGCCCGGGCCATGGGGCGCGGCGCCGACCTGGGCACCCTGGAGCGGGGAAAGGCGGGGGACCTCGTGATCCTCCGGGCCGACCCGCTGGCGGACGTCGCGAACCTGGAGCGTGTGGACCGGGTGGTGAAGGGCGGTCGGGTCGTGTGGCCGACGGACCGGAGGCGGCCTTGACCACAACATGTGGGGGGTGTACAATGAACGAGCCCCAAGATGTTGGGGTCCGAGACACGAGCACCGACAGGCCGGAAACATGGCCGGCGGGGGTGTCGAGGGGTGCGGATGACGAGGTGGTGCGGACCCCCCGCCGGTTCTTCCCACACATAGATCGAGACTCGCCGTTCCGGACGGCGACGGTGTAGTATGGAGACAGGGCCGGGACGCGATGACATCCCGGTCGCTCACCCACCGTCCGGGCGGTCGACCTCGAACGGAGCCGCGGAGCCCGATACGGGCCGGCGCTTCGCGACGGGACCCGCCCCGCGGGCAGTGGCCACCGGGGACCCCGACGGGACCCGACGCGGGCGCCGGTTCCGTCTCGGGAAGCGGCGGAGCCCGCTCCCCCGACGGCGCGGTCCCAGAAGCACGCGAGCAGCCATCCATCCAGCACAGCACAGGGGCGATCAGCGATGAACCCACCGGACACCGTGGCGCGAGCGATCGGCGAGACCACGCCGAGCACCGACCTTCCCGAGCCCGAGCTCACCGACAACGCCAGGACGGTCCTGGCGCGTCGGTACCTCAAGAAGGACGTCGAGGGCGATCCGGTGGAGGCGCCGCGTGACATGTTCTGGCGGGTGGCCCGCGTCATCGCCTCCGAGGACGCCCGCTACGGCGCGATGCGCGAGGAGGTCGAGGGCACGGCCCGCGAGTTCTACGACCTGATGCGGACGGGCCGCTTCGAGCCCAACAGCCCGACGCTCATGAACGCCGGCCGGCCCCTGGGCCAGCTCTCGGCGTGCTTCGTCCTCCCGGTGCCCGACAGGCTGGACGGCATCTACGAGACGCTCAAGAACATGGCCCTCATCCACCAGTCGGGCGGCGGGACGGGCTTCGGCTTCAGCCGGCTCCGTCCGCGCGGGGACGTCGTGAAGTCCACCATGGGCGTGGCCTCCGGCCCGGTGAGCTTCATGGAGGTCTACGACGCCTCGACCGAGGCGGTGAAGCAGGGCGGCACCCGGCGCGGAGCCAACATGGGGATCCTCCGCGTCGACCACCCGGACATCCTCGAGTTCATCGACTGCAAGCGCGAGGGCCACAAGATCACGAACTTCAACATCTCGGTGGCCATCACGCAGGACTTCATCGACGCCCTGGAGGCGGACGAGGACTACGCCCTCGTGAACCCGCGCACCGGCGAGGCCGTCGAGCGGCTCCGGGCGCGCGAGGTGTTCGACCGGATCGTGGCGGGGGCGTGGAGGAACGGGGAGCCCGGCGTCTTCCTCATCGACGAGGCCAACCGCTACAACCCGGTGCCCCACCTGGGCTCCTACGAGGCCACCAACCCGTGCGGGGAGCAGCCGCTCCTGGCCTACGACGTGTGCAACCTGGGCTCGGTGAACGTCGGCGCCTTCGCGCGGGACGGGGAGGTGGACTGGGAGGGCCTCGGCGCCACGGTGCGCAAAGCCACCCACTTCCTGGACAACGTCATCGACGCCAACAACTACCCGCTCCCCGAGATCGACGACCTCTCGCACCGGATCCGGCGCGTGGGCCTGGGCGTGATGGGCTGGGCCGACCTCCTGGTCGAGCTCGGCGTCCCGTACGGCTCGACCGAGTCCATCGAGCTCGGTCGTCGGCTCATGGGCTTCATCGACGAGCAGGCCAGGGTCGAGTCCGAGGATCTGGCCTCGCGGCGGGGCGTCTTCCCGGAGTGGGAGCGCTCGATCTGGGGTCCGGACGAGACGTGCGCCCGCGGCCCGCGGGGCGAGCGCATCCGTCCCATGCGGCGCCTGCGGAACTGCAACGTGACCACGGTCGCGCCCACGGGGACGATCTCGATCATCGCCGGCTGCTCGGGCGGCATCGAGCCGCTCTACGCCGTGGCGTTCATGCGCAAGCAGGCCGGGACGCTCATGCCCGACGTGAACCCGGCGTTCGTGCGCGCCGCGAAGGAAGGCGGCTGGTACTCCGAGGAGCTCATGCGGCGCATCGCCGACGAGGGGCACATCCACTTCGACGAGGTGCCCGGCGAGGTCCAGGACGTCTTCGTCACGGCGCACGACGTCGAGCCGGAGCAGCACATCCGGATGCAGGCGGCCTTCCAGGAGCACGTGGACAGCGCCATCTCCAAGACCTGCAACTTCCCGGAGGATTCCACGGAGGAGGACGTCCGCGAGATCTTCCGCCTGGCGTTCCGCCTGAACTGCAAGGGCGTCACGGTCTACCGGGACGGCTCGCGGGACGAGCAGGTCCTCTCGACCGGGAAGACGGCGAAGCGGGTGCAGGAGGCCGCCGGCGCGGTGGAGGAGGCCCTCGAGCGCGTCGGGGACGAGGAGCTGGCCGCGGAGCTGGCCGGCGCCCTCGAGCGCCTGCGGGAGCTCGAGCTCGAGCGGGAGACCCTGGCGGAGGAGCGCGACCGGGCCCGCCAGCGGATCACCGAGCTCGAGAGCGGCATGGTGAGGCAGCCCATGGTGCGGGACCGGCCGGACGTCCTCACCGGGCGCACCCGGAAGATCGAGTCCCCGCTCGGCACCATGTATGTCACGATCAACGAGGACCAGCAGGGAAGGCCCTTCGAGGTGTTCGTGGCGCTCGGGAAGGCGGGTGGCGCCGCCATGGCCGACGCCGAGGCCATCGGACGGCTCATCAGCCTGGCGCTCCGCTCCGGCGTCCCGCTCAGGCAGCTCCACAAGCAGCTCCGGGGCATCTCCTCGGACCGGGCGGTCGGGTTCGGCGACAAGAAGGTGCTCTCGAGCCCCGACGCCATCGCCCAGATCCTGGAGCGCTACCTGGAGGAGAAGGAGGGCGTCCAGCGCGAGCTCCCGATCCGGGAGGTCGGGCACGCCAGGACCTCCAACGGCGGGACGCAGACGGCCGCGCGCCCCGTCATCCAGCGCATCCACGAGCAGACGGAGCGCTCCTTCATCGGGACCTGCCCCGACTGCGGCTCGAGCCTGCAGTTCGCCGAGGGCTGCGCCAAGTGCCTGGCCTGCGGCTACAGCGAGTGCGGGTGAGCTGAGCCGGGACGGTTCGCGCGGAGGTCCCCGGCCGGGGCCTCCGCGCCGGGCCGGCCTTCCCGCCACCTCCTCCCTCGCGGACTTCTCGCTCGGCGACCCCGCCGGGCGCCATCCCGGGCCGCTCCGCTCTCCGCCGCGACATCCGGCGTGCGCCTTGCTGCATCCTCTCCCTCCGGGACGTCCACCCATCCCGCGGTGAGGGGGGGCTTCATGCGCGACACGCGGCTCGGCCAGACCGACCTCCGGACCTCCAGGGTCTGGTTCGGCACCTGGCAGTTCGGAGGCGACTGGCGGGACCTGGACCGGGGGGAGGCGATCGCCGCCGTCCGGCGGGCCCGCGAGCTCGGGATCGACGCCTTCGACACGGCGCAGGCCTACGGGTTCGGGGCCTCCGAGGAGCTGCTGGCCGAGGCGCTGGGTCCCGAGCTCCGCCGCCGGCGCGAGGACCTGGTGCTGGCCACCAAGGGCGGGCTCCGGCGCGAGGGCGGCCGGCTCCTGCGCGACGCGAGCCCGGCCTGGCTCCGGCAGGGCCTGGAGGAGAGCCTGCGGCACCTCGGGGTCGAGCGGGTGGACCTCTACCAGGTGCACTGGCCCGACCCGGACACCCCGCTCGAGGAGACCGCGGAGGCCCTCCGGACCTTCGTGGACGAGGGCAAGGTGCGCTACGCGGGCGTCTCCAACTTCGACGCGGGGCAGATGGAGGCCTTCCGGCGCGGCGGGCCCCTGCACGCCCTCCAGCCGCCCTACCACATGCTCCGCCGGGAGATCGAGGACGAGATCCTCCCGTGGTGCCGCGAGCACGCCATCGGGGTCCTGTGCTACGGGCCGCTGGCCCACGGCCTCCTGACCGGGAAGTACGGCCCGGACACGAGCTTCCCGCAGGAGGACTGGAGGCACGGGAGCGCCCTGTTCCGGGGGGAGCCGTTCCGGAGGAACCTCCGGGTGGTCGACCGCCTGCGCGAGGTGGCCGCCGACGCGGGCTGCACGCTGCCCCAGCTGGCCGTGGCGTGGACCCTGGCCCACCCGGACGTCGACGTGGCCCTCGTCGGGGCCCGCCGGCCGGAGCACATCGAGGAGACCGCGGCGGCCGGGGACCTCGACCTCGAGGACATCGTCCTGGAGCGGATCGACGCGATCCTGGAGGACGCGGTCCCCGTCGGGGGCCCGACGCCGGAAGGCGCCTGAGCGGCGGCCCGGCCGCCGTGCCGCGAGCGTGAGCCCCGAGCCACCCGAGTGACCAGGAGGCACGATTGAGCGAGGCCAAGAGCGGAGAGGCCGGAGCGCGCTCTCCCGAGGTGACGCACCTGTCGTGGGGTCGCCTGGAGGTGGAGGGCCGCGACGAGCCCTACAAGGACGCCAAGCTGTGGCCGGGCGGGAGCCGGGCCTGGGACTGGGGCGAGACGGGCACCGAGCACACGCCCGGGGTCCAGCCGGAGGACGTCGAGGAGCTGGTGCGGCACGGCGCCGTCCGGGTCATCCTCTCCCGCGGCATGATGCGGCGGCTGCGCGTGCAGGACCGGACGCTCGCGTGGCTGGAGGAGCGCGGGGTCGAGGCCGAGGTCCTCCCCACCGAGGATGCGGTCGAGCGCTACAACGCGCTGGCCGGCGAGGAGCCCGTGGGAGCTCTCATCCATTCGACGTGCTGAGCGCGGAGCTCCTCGGCCGGGCCGTAGCGGCCGCGGGGGCGGCCCGCGGGGCGGGGCGGGGACCGGCAGCGAGGGCGGCCCGCGGGGCGGGGCGGTGAGCGCCGGGGGCCCGCCGGCGGAGCTCGAGCCGACCCGGCGCTTCTCGGACCGGGTCGAGGACTACGTGCGCTCCCGCCCCGACTATCCCGCCGCGGCCATCGACTTCGTGGTGGAGGAGGCCGCCCTCCCCCCGGGCGCGACCGTGGTCGACGTGGGCTCGGGCACCGGGCTCCTCGCCCGTCCCTTCCTGGAGCGAGGCTTCCGGGTGGTCGGGGTCGAGCCCAACGGGCCGATGCGGGCGGCCGGGGCGCAGGAGCTGGCCGGCTTCCCACGCTTCCGCAGCGTCGGGGGGCGGGCCGAGGCCACGGGCCTCGCGGAGGGGATCGCGGACCTGGTCACGGCCGGGCAGGCTTTCCACTGGTTCGACCCGGAGGCGGCCCGCCGGGAGTTCGCCCGGATCCTGCGGCCCGGCGGCGGCATCGCCCTCGTGTGGAACGAGCGTCGTACCCGGGGGACCTCCTTCCTGGAGGGCTACGAGGCCCTCCTCGAGCGCCACTGCCCGGAGTACGACGCGGTGCGCCGGCGCTACGCGCGCCCCGAGGACCTGCGGACGATCTTCGGGGCGGGGGGCTGGCGCGAGGGGCGCTTCGACCACGAGCAGAGCTTCGGGTGGGAGGGGCTCGCGCGCCGGGTCCTGTCCAGCTCCTACACGCCGCGCGAGGGGGATCCCGGCCGCGCCCGGCTCCTGTCCGACCTCCGGGCGCTGTTCGACGCGGGGGCGGGCGGCGGCCGGGTCCGCTTCCCGTACGACACCCGCGTGTACGTGGGCGGCCCGGCCCGCGACGGCTGAGCGTCCTCCGCCGCCCGGGGGGATCGCCCTCTGCCCGGGGGGCATCGCCCGCGGCCCGCTTGGCCGACCCCGGGGCCGGACGCTAATCTGTCCCGGTCGAGGGGGACGCGGGCCGCCGGGCGGGAGGAGAGGCGATGGACGACGGGCGGATGGACGGGGACGGCCGGCTCGAGGCCATCTGGCGGAAGCGGGCCAGGCGCGGGCCGATGGATCCGCTCGACCGCGCCGAGCTGGTGGCCGGGCGGGGGCTGGTCGGGAACGCGGACCAGGGCGGACGCCGGCAGGTCACGATCGTCGCGGCCGAGGCGTGGGAGCGGGCCGAGGCCGACCTGGGCCGCCGGGTGGGCCCCGACGCCCGCCGCGCCAACCTCCTGGTGCGGGGCATCGAGCTCCGCGACACCCGGGAGCGGACCCTGGCGGTCGGGAGCGTCCGCATTCTCGTGGGCGGAGAGACGACGCCCTGCTACCGGATGGACGAGGCGGCCGACGGGCTACAGGAGGCGCTCCGCCCGGAGTGGCGGGGCGGGGTATACGGGCGCGTCGTCGAGGGCGGCGCGATCGAGGTCGGCGATCCCGTGCGCTGGATGGCGTGACCGACGTCTTCGACCCCATCGTGGTCGGCGGCGGGGCCTTAGAGAATCTCCTCCCCGTCTCCCGCAGCTCCGAGGACAGCCCCCGCGGCGGGCCGCCGCTGCGGGGCCGGGGCGGCCCCTCCCGGTCGAGGAGCTTCGCGATCCCAATCCGGCCACCCGGGCCTTCCTGGAGGCGGCCGGGCGCTGAGGCCGGGCCGCAGGAGGATCCTCCCGCCCTTGTCGCGGACCCCGCCCGTCGCGAGATTTTTCGAACTCCCGAACGGGGCGGACCCCGGAGGACCCTCCGGCCGCCCCCGGACCGGCCACCCCGACCCCGGAGGATCCGATGGCCGAACCCGCGCCCGGCGCTCCCGCCCTTCCTGCACGCTGGCTCGAGCTCGACGGCCCCGGTCCGTTCGGCGGCGAGCTGAAGGGCAAGGGGGAGCTCCTCCTCCAGGTCGGCGACGCCTCCTCCGCGACCCTCACGCTCGACTACGCGGCCCGCGAGCGGCTGGTGGTCGGCCTGGGATCGAAGGTCGGGATCCGGCTCTCGAAGACCGGTACCCTCGCGCTGCAGGGAGGGGGCCGGAAGGACCTCCTGGACGGGGAGCTGGCCGGCGAGGTGAGCGTCCGGCTCACGCTGGCCCGCACGGTGGACGTTCGGGTCGAGCAGCGCTTCCGCCCCTCGGGCAACGTCACGGCGCTGGACATCCGCATCCGGCTCTGACGCCGGGCGGCCCGGCGCGGTCCGGCCGGCCCGGTTGCAGCGAGTCCGGCTCCCGGCGAGCTTCGGCTCCCTGAACCGAGCCCCGGGAGGCCCCGTGACCGCACCGATGTTCGTACCGCTCGACGAGTACCGGGAGTACCCGCCGGAGGAGATGCTCCGGCGGGCCTCCGAGTTCCGGGAGGAGCTGGAGCGCCGGCGCACGGTGCGGGAGTTCTCGGATCGGCCCGTCCCGCGCCGCGTGGTCGAGGCGTGCCTGGCCGCGGCCGCCCGCGCGCCGAACGGCGCCAACCGGCAGCCGTGGCACTTCGTGGTCGTCGGGGACGCCGGGATCAAGTCCCGCATCCGCGAGGCCGCCGAGGAGGAGGAGCGGGTCTTCTACGAGGAGCGCGCCCCCCGGGCGTGGCTCGACGCGCTCGAGGCGCTCGGCACGGACGAGCACAAGCCCTTCCTGGAGGAGGCCCCGTGGCTCATCGCGATCTTCGCCGAGAGCTGGGCGCTCGGACCGGACGGACGGAAGCTCAAGAACTATTACGTGCAGGAATCGGTGGGCATCGCGACCGGCATCCTCATCACGGCCCTCCACCACGCCGGCCTCGTCTCCCTCACCCACACGCCCAGCCCGATGGGCTTCCTGAACGAGATCCTGGGGCGGCCGGAGAACGAGCGCCCCTTCCTGCTCCTGGTGGTCGGGTATCCGGCCGAGGACGCGCGGGTGCCCGACATCGGCAAGAAGCCCCTCGAGGAGATCGTCACGTGGCGGTGAGGCGATGGCGCGGCGCGGCCGTCCTCCTCGCGTCGGCGGTCCTCCCGGCGCTGGCGGCCGCCTGCGGACCGAAGATGTCCGCCGCCGAGATGCAGGGGAGGGCCCTCCGCTTCGCGGAGGCGGTGGGAGGGCGCGACACGGCGGTCCTCCACCGGCTCGTGAAGGAGGACTACGTGCTCCACGCGGGGCCGCTCCCGGGCGGGGAGCTCCGCGGACGGGCGGCCTTCCTGGTCGGGGTGGCATCCGATACGACCGCGTGGCCCCGCGGCCGCATCATCGTCACGCGCATCCTCTCCGGGGACGCCCAGGTGGCCGTCTACGGCCTCTTCGCCGAGGGCGGGAACCCGCTCCGGCCCGACACCGAGCCCGAGAGCCTCGACGACGTCGTGACGCTCGCGGCGGTGCACCGCTTCGAGGACGGCCGGATCGCCGAGACGTGGGCGGTGTGGGACACCCGGGCGCTGGAGCGGCTGCGGTCGGACGCCGCCGGAGGGGGTGACTCCGCAGGGGGTGACGCGGCCGGAGGGAGCGGCGCGGCCGCCGGACCGGAGCGGAGCGCGCCGTAGGCCGCTCGGAGCGGTCCGGGCTCGGCCCTACGTCCCGCTCTCCTCCTCCAGCCACGCGAGCGTGGCCCGCATCCCCTCCTCGTAGGGCGTGAGCTCCACCTCTCCCAGGAGGTCACGGAGGCGGGAGGCGTCCAGGCCGACGGGCCGATCGTAGAGCGGGAGGATCGTCCCGAACTCACGGGCGTCGGAGCGGAACAGGGCCGCCACCCGCACCATCCAGCCCCGGAGCGCGGAGACCCGCGGCTTCCGGCCCGCGATGCCTCCGGCCTCTTCCAGGAGCTCCCTCGGCGGTCGGGCCGGGCCGCCCGGGACGTTCCAGCGCCTCCCCTCCGCCGCGGGGCGCGCGGCCAGGTCGCACAGGAGCCGGGCGGCGTCCGGCAGGTAGATGAACTCCCGGGGCGCGTCCGGATTCCCGGGCCACCGTACCCTGTCCCCGGCGGCCACCGAGGCGAGCGCATCGTTCAGGAGGCTGATGGTGGCCATCGGTCCGTAGAAATCGGGGAGGATGGCCACGGCCGCCCCCGCCCCGATGAGCACGTCCTCCATGCGGCGCCGCACCTCGCACGGTCCGCAGCCCGGCACCGGCGGGTCGTCCTCGGCCATCTCCGTGGAGCCGTTGGGGCCGTAGCTCCAGTAGCTGGAGGCCGCCACGGTCCGCGCTCCGGAGACGCGCATCGCCTCGGCCGTGCTGCGGGCCAGGCGCACGTGCTGCTCGTAGGCGCCCAGCGGAAGGCCCACGCAGTGGAAGAGGACGTCGCAGCCCTCGCAGACCCGGCAGGCCGAGGCCGGCTGGTCCAGGTCGGCCGGGTGGAGCTCCACGTCCAGCTCCCCGAAGTCGCGCTCGAGGTTGGAGCGGGTGCGGGAGACGGCGCGGACCTCCACGCCCCGCCGCAGGAGCTCCCGGGCCAGGTGCCGGCCCAGCGAGCCGGTCGCGCCCAGGAGCGCGGCGCGGCGGAGAGGCTCCGGGTCTCCCGTGGCGCTCATGCCGACCTCCGTGGCTGGCGAGGATCGCCGGGCGGCGTCCGTCCGCCCGGACCCGGGGGGCTCGAGCGGCCGCCGGCGCGGACCTCCCGGGGATCGGCCAAGCCTACGGAGAACCGGGCCGGGCCGCCAGCGGGACCCGCCGCGACCGCCCGCCGCGCCGCCGCCGGGCACCCCCGCATTGCGTCGGCGTGGAGGTCGCGGGCAACCTTTCTACCGCTCCACGCATCGTCATGGACGATGCCGTTCCGGATCCGGGGCCGCGGCGGCGGCCCGTGGACGGACGGAACGGACGCTCGCACGACCTGCGGAGCCACGGGAGGACGAAGAGTCGCATGATCGCGGTGAAAGGCGTGAGCAAGAGCTACGGCCCGGTGGTGGCCGTGGACGACATCAGCTTCGAGATCGACCGGGGCGAGGTCGTGGGCTTCCTGGGCCCGAACGGCGCCGGAAAGACGACCACCATGCGGATGCTGACCGGGACGCTCCAGCCCGACCGGGGCGAGGTCCGCTTCGACGGCCGGCCGATCGGTTCCGACCTCAAGGGGGCCAAGGCGAGAGTCGGTTACCTTCCCGAGACCAACGCCCTGTACGACGAGATGCTCGTGGCCGAGTACCTGGACTACGCCGCGATCCTGCGGGGTCTGCGCGGACGTGAGCTCCGATCGGGCCTGGCGGAGGCGGTCGAGGAGACGGGCATCGAGGACGTCTACGGCCGGCCCATCTCCGAGCTCTCCAAGGGCTACCGGCAGAGGGTGGGCCTGGCGGCGGCCATCCTCCACCGGCCCGAGGTGCTGGTCCTCGACGAGCCCACCGAGGGCCTCGACCCCAACCAGCGGGTCGGGATTCGCCGCCTGGTGAGCGACCTGGGGCGGGAGCGGACGATCCTCCTCAGCACGCACGTGCTGGGCGAGGTCGAGGCCACCTGCAGCCGGCTCCTCATCATCCACCGCGGCCGGCTCGTGGCGGACGGGAGCGTCTCCGAGCTCCTCGAGACCGGGAAGGGCTCGCCACGCTACCTGGTCGAGGTGGAGGGGAGCGGGGTCGAGGAGGCCCTGGAGGCGCTCCCCGGCGTCGCCTCGGTCCGCGCCGAGCCGGTGGAGGACCGGACCCGGGTCGAGCTCAGGGCCGCCGGCCAGGCCGAGCTGCGGCCGGAGATCTCCGGCCTGGCCGCCGAGCGGGGCTGGGTGCTGTGGGAGCTCCACCGCGAGCGCGCCACGCTCGAGCAGCTCTTCCAGCAGCTCACCGAGGAGGAGGCGAGGAGCGGACCCTCGCCCGGTCGTCCCGATCTCCGGGTGGAGCGCGGCGGGTCGACTGCCGGGGACGGGGAGGTGGAGCGATGAGGCAGACCTGGCGCGTGGCCCGGCGCGAGTTCCGGAGCTACTTCGACCATCCCACGGCCTACATCCTGGTCGTGGCGTTCCTCGTCCTGGCCCTGTTCATGTCGTTCCGCTCCATCCTGGCCTCGGGCGCGGCCACGCTTCGCCCGCTCTTCGACCTCCTCCCGTGGCTGTTCGCCGTCTTCGTGCCGGCGATCACCATGCGGTCCGTGGCCGAGGAGCGCCGGAGCGGCACGCTGGACTGGCTCCTGGCCCAGCCCCTGACCGAGCTCGAGGCCGTGGCGGGGAAGTTCCTCGGCGACTGGCTCTTCGTCCTCGTGGCGCTGGCCGGGACGCTCCCCACGGCGGTGGGCGTCCTCCTCCTCTCGAAGGCGGATCCCGGGATCATGCTGGGCCAGTACGTGGGGGCGGCCCTCCTGGCCGCCGAGCTCACGGCGATCGGCCTCTTCGCCTCGAGCGTGACCAGGAACCAGATCACGGCCTTCATCCTGGGGGCGGTCCTCAGCTTCGTGCTCGTCCTGGCCGGCCTGCGCTTCACCCAGATGGGACTGCCGGGCGGCCTGGGCCGCGCGGTGGCCCGCCTCTCCGTGATGGGGCACTTCCAGGCGGTGACCCGCGGGGTCCTCGACCTGCGCGATGTGCTCTACTTCGTGACGGCCGCCGGCCTCTTCCTGGCCCTGGCCTGCTGGCTGGTGACCCGCCGCCGCCTGAGCCCGGAGCGCGGGGGCGCCCGCCGCCTGCGCGTCGGGACCCTGGCGATCGCGGTGGGCGTGTTGGCCCTCAACCTCCTCGGCGACCGGATCCACGGCCGCATCGACCTGACGCGGAACGACCTGTACACGCTCTCCCCCGGCACGAAGAAGGTGCTCGGCGGGCTGGACGACGTGGTCACCGTGAAGTTCTTCGTCTCGAAGGACCTCCCCTCCCAGGTCGACCTGGTCCGCCGCGACGTCGAGGACCTCCTGGACGACTACCGCCGGGCCTCGGACGGCGAGCTCCGGGTCGAGGTCGTCCATCCGGGCGACGAGAAGTCCGTGGAGGACCAGGCCAGCTCCCTCGGGATCCGGCCGATCCAGTTCAACGTGATGCGCGGGGACGAGTTCCAGGTGAAGCGCGGCTGGCTCGGCGTGGCGCTGCTCTACGCCGGGGACCACGAGAGCCTGCCGGTGGTCCAGAGCACCGACGACCTGGAGTACCGGCTGACCTCGGACATAGCCGCGCTCACGGGCGGCTCCAGGCCGGAGGTGGTGTTCCTGACCGGCTTCGGGGCGCACGGTCCCGACGCGTATCCGGACCTGCGCCAGGGCCTCTCCAAGCGGTACCGAGTCCGCACGGTCTCGCTGCAGGGGGACAGCGTCCCCGACCTGCCGCCGGACTCGGTCCGGGTGGCGATCCTGGCGGGCCCCACCCAGGAGCTCTCGGACACCGCCAGGACCGCCCTGGAGGGCTACCTGGACGCCGGCGGGGCGGGCTTCCTGATGCTCCCGCCGGCCCAGCTCGACCCGCGGATGCCGGTCACCCGGCCCGTGAAGTCGGGGCTGGACGACTACCTGGCCAGCCGGGGGCTCGGCCTGGTGGACGGCGTGGTCTACGACCTCCGCAGCAACGAGCGGGTCAACATGGGCCAGCAGGGCATGTTCTCGGTGGTGAGGAACTACCCCTTCTGGCCGATCGTGCGCCCGGCCTCGGAGAGCCTCATCACGCGGCAGCTCCAGAGCCTGAGCCTCGCCTGGCCGGGGGCCCTCCAGGTGCGGGACACGACCCGGGCCAGGCCGCTCCTGGAGACCACCCGCTACGGGGGGATCCAGCCCGCCGGCGGCTCGGTCGCGCCGGACCGGGACCTCTCGCCGCAGGGGCCTCAGGGCGTGCAGGTGGTGGCCGCCACGGTGGACGACGGGGCAGCGGGCGCGGACTCGGCCGCGGACGGCGGCGGGCGCCTGGTCGTGGTCCGCGACGCCACCTTCCTCCGGCAGGACTTCGTGCGCGGCAACCCGCAGAACGTGGCCTTCGCCGCCAACGCCGTGGACTGGCTCGCGCAGGACGAGGCGCTCATCGGAATCCGCTCGAAGGACCGGACGCCGCCGCCGCTCGTGCTCGAGTCTTCCTTCTCGCGGGGGCTCCTCCGATGGGGCAACCTGATCGGCGTGCCGCTCCTGTTCGTGATCGTGGGCATCGTGCGGATCCTCCGCCGCCGCAGACACCCGGGCTGGGAGGACAGGGAGGAGGTGGCCACGTGAGCGAGAGGACGCTGAAGGGGCTGGTGATCGTGGCGCTCGTGCTCGTGGCCGCCTGGGGAGCGAGCGCGATCCTCGGGGGACGCTCCGGCGGAGGAGGAGGGGGATCCGACAGCCCGCTCCAGCGCGCGTTCTCCGGGATTCGCGAGGACGGCACGGCCTCCGTGGAGCTCCGCCGGGCGAGCGACACCCTGCGGCTCACCCGGGAGGGCGGGCGCTGGACGGTGAACGGCCACGACACCGACTCCTCGGCCGTCGGCAGGTTCTGGTCGGCCGTGGACAGCGCCCGCGTGACGGAGCTGGCCGCGCGGAACCCGTCCCACCACGAGGCGCTCGGCGTGGACGAATCGGACGCGCTCGCGCTCGTCTTCCGGCGAGAGGACGGAGATTCGGTCCGCGTGCTCCTCGGGAAGGCGGGTCCCTACTACCCCAGCCAGTACGCCAGGCTGCCGGGGGAGGACGCCGTGTGGCTCGTCGGCGGACCGCTCCGCCGCGAGGCCTCGCGGCCGCTGTCGGACTGGCGGGACCGGACGGTGGTCCGCGTGGACACCTCGGCCGTGCGCGCCGTGTCGATCGTGCGCCACGACACGACGCTGCTCGTCCAGCGGGGGGACTCCGCGTGGACGCTGGACGGCCGCCCCGTGGCCGCGGCGGCCGCCCGCGGGATCCTGGCGCAGCTGGCGGACCTGCAGGCCTCCGGGTTCGCTCCCGACTCGGCGCGGCCCGGGGGCTCCACCCGCGTGGTCGCGGCCCTGGGCGCCGGCGGCGACACCCTGGCCGTCGTCCGCTTCTCCGAGCGGGCCGAGCAGGGCTACTATGCCAGCGTGCCCGGCCGCGACCTCCTGTTCCAGCTCCCCGCCTACCGGGTGGACCGGGTGGCGCCCTCCCGCGAGACGCTCCAGCCTCCCGATTCCCGGTAGATCCGGGCTCGCCGGGCCGGGCCGCCCCCCACCCGCCTCCCCGCCGGCGTCCGGGGGCCGGCTCCCCGCCCGGCGCACCGTTGACAGGCCCCCGGCCGCCGGGCCGATTGGGGTGATGGCTCCACGCGACCCGGAGGGGCGGATGCGACGGAAGGGGAACCGAGGGAGGACCGGCCGCACGCGGTGCGCCACTGCGGCCCTGACCGGGCTCGTGGCGGCCGTCCTCCTCGCGCTGGGGCCCGCCGTCGGCGATGCGAGCGCGCAGGAGGCCGCGGGCCGACCGGACATTCGGGCCGCGGGCTCGCCGGCCGCCTCCCGCGCCGCGCGCTCGCCGGCCGCCCGACAGGACGCGGACTACGACGCGGTGCGCGCCTGGGTCCGGGACAACCGGGCCGCGATCCTCCGGCGCCTGGTCGAGCTCGTGTCCATCCCCGACGTCGCCGCCGACACGGGCGGCCTCCGGCGAAACGCCGAGTGGATCCGGTCCGCGCTCGAGAAGCGGGGCGTCCGCGTCCGGCTGATCGAAGCGGGAGGGCCGCCGGTCGTGGTCGGCCGGCTCCCGGTCCCCGGAGCGACGCGCACGATCCTGTTCTACGCGCACTACGACGGCCAGCCGGTCGACCCCGCCCGCTGGAGGTTCGGCGCCCCCTTCGAGCCCACGCTCCGGAGCGGGCCGCCGGCCTCGGACCCGGCGGTCCTCCCCCTGCCCGGGGCCGGAGAGGCGGTCCCGGAGGGGGCGCGCCTGTACGGGCGGGCGGTCGCCGACGACCGCGGGCCCATCGTGGCGCTCCTCGCCGCGCTGGACGCGCTCCGGGCGCAGGGGGCCGCGCCGGCTGCGAACCTCCGGTTCGTGTTCGAGGGCGAGGAGGAGGCCGGGTCCCCGCACCTGGCGCGGGCGCTCCGCGAGCACGCAGGCGAGCTGAAGGCGGACCTGGCCATCGTGGTCGACGGTCCCCGCCATCCCTCGGGGAGGCCGACGGCCACGTTCGGCGCCCGCGGCATCGCCACGGCGGAGGTCACCGTCTACGGTCCCGCCGAGCCGCTCCACAGCGGCCATTACGGGAACTGGGCGCCCAACCCCGCCGAGCGGCTGGCGCGCCTCATCGCCTCGATGCAGGACTCGGCGGGGCGGGTCGCGATCGCCGGCTGGTACGACGGCGTGCGGCCCCTCGGCGCGGCCGAGCGCCGGGCGCTGGCCGACCTCCCCTCCGACTCGGCCGAGGCGTCGCGGCTGCTGGTGCCGCGCCCCGAGGTCCCGGAGAGCCGCTGGGCGGCCGTGACCGAGCCGTCCCTGAACGTGGACGGCTTCCGGAGCGGATGGACCGGGAGCGAGGCCCGCACCATCATCCCCGACCGGGCCACGGCGGACTTCGACCTCCGCCTGGTGGCGGACATCGACCCCCACGACCAGCTCCGCCGCTTCCTGGCCCACGTCCGGTCGCAGGGCTACCACGTGGTCCAGCAGGAGCCGACCCGGGAGGAGCGGCTGCGGTACCCGAAGCTGGCGCGCGTCACGCTCGGCACCGGATACCCGGCGGTGCGCACGGCCATGGACGCCCCGCCGGCCCGGGCCCTCCTCGGGCGGATCCGCCGCGCCCAGGGGAGCGGCCTGGTCCTCATCCCCACCATGGGAGGGAGCGTGCCGGGCTACCTGTTCCCCCGGCTCCTGGGCGCCTCGTTCGTGGCCCTCCCCATCGTGAACCACGACGACAACCAGCACTCGCCCGACGAGAACCTCCTCCTGTCGGATCTGTTCGACGGGGTGGTGAGCCTGACCGCGGCCATGGAGACCACGTGGTGACCCGGTCGCCGGCCGGCCGGCACGACGGGGGCGGTCCCGGGTAGATTCGGACGACCAGCGCTCGCGCGGACGTCCTGCAGGAGGTGTGGACCCATTTCCGACGAGAGCCCGCTCTTCGTCCTCGTCGTCGACGACGAGCCCGCGGTGCGCGAGGTCCTCTCCATGCGCATCGAGGACTGGGGCTTCCGCGTCGTCACGGCTTCCGATGCGGAGGAGGCGGAGCAGCGGATCGAGGAGCACGATCCCGACATCATCGTCACCGATGTCGTCCTCCCGGGACGCTCGGGCCTGGAGCTGCTTCAGCGCCTCGAGTCGGACGAGATGGGCCGGCTCATCCTGTTCATCACCGCGCACGGCAGCATCGACCAGGCGGTCGAGGCCATGAAGGCCGGCGCCCACGACTTCCTCACCAAGCCCCTCGACTACGACAAGCTGCGGGCCATCCTCGAGGCCGCGCGCGACGAGCTGCGGCTACGCTCGGACCTCCGCGAGCTGGAGCGGCGGCTGGAGGGTGGCGGGGCCGGCCTCGGGGCCCTCATCGGCGCGAGCGACCGGATGCAGGAGGTCTTCCGGCTCGTGCGCCTCCTGGCCAGCAGCGACGCGTCCGCCCTGATCACGGGGCCGAGCGGGACCGGCAAGGAGGTCGTCGCCCGTACCATCCACGACCTGAGCGAACGGTCGGACGGGCCGTTCGTGGCCGTGAACGCGGCCGCCATCCCCGAGGGGCTCATCGAGAGCGAGCTGTTCGGGCACGAGAAGGGGGCGTTCACCGGCGCCGACCGGTCCCGTCCGGGCTGCTTCGAGCAGGCGGACGGCGGGACGCTCTTCCTGGACGAGATCTCGGAGATGCCCGCCGAGCTCCAGCCCAAGCTCCTCAGGATCCTCGAGGAGGGATCCACGCGCCGGCTGGGAGGGAGCCGGGAGATCCGGTTCGACGTGCGGGTCCTGGCGGCGACGAACCGGGACCCGGGGTCGGCCGTGGAGAGCGGCGAGCTCCGCGAGGACCTCTTCTACCGCCTCAACGTGTTCACCGTGAGCGTCCCGCCGCTGCGGCATCGCCGGGACGACATCGAGATCCTGGCCCAGCACTTCATCCGCGGCTTCAACCAGAAGCACGGGACCGAGGTGCGGGGACTGGGCCCCGAGACGCTCGAGCGGCTGCGGGGCTACCCGTGGCCCGGGAACGTGCGCGAGCTTCGGAACGTCATCGAGCGGGGGACGATCGTGGCCGGATCGGGCTGGCTCGAGCTCCCGCACCTTCCTCCGTACCTGACCGACGGGAGTGACGATGGCCGGCCCCGAATCGTGGTCCCCGTGGGGACGACCGCGGCCGAGGCGGAGAAGATGCTCATCCTCAAGACGCTCGAGCACGTGGACCACAACAAGGCGGAGGCGGCCCGCCAGCTGGAGCTCGACGTGAAGACGATCCGCAACAAGCTCAAGGCGTACGGGTCGGAGTGAGGGGACCATGAGGGTCTCCACCAAGCTGGTGGCGGGGTTCGGCCTCCTCATCGGCCTCCTCGTGGTGGCGATGATCTACCACGTCTCCACGCTCCGGGACTCCGTCCGAACGAGCGCCGAGCTCTCCTCCATCGTGGCCCGTCTCACCGTGAGCTCCACGGAACAGCTCCAGAGACTCGACCAGATGCAGGAGAGCGCCGGCAAGTTCGCCGTGACGGGGGACACGGGATACTCGGCCGCCTTCGGGCGGGCCCGCGAGGCCTACGCCCGGGCCCTGGACGAGCTCGAGGGGCTTCCCCTCACCGGCCGGGAGCGGGAGGCCGTGACGGGCCTGGGGCGGGCCTGGACGGACCGCTTTCCGCCGGAGAGGACGCTCCACGGGATGATGGGGGGGCTCCAGGGTCCCGCGGCCGACGGGGCGCTGGGCTGGCTGAGCGCCTCCATCGACGAGCTGCGGCGGCTGACCCGGGAGCTCACCCGCGCCTCCCAGTCGGCCATGGCGGCACGGGTGCGGGCCTCCACGCAGGCGGCGCGGAACGCGGAACGGGTCTCGTGGGCGGCGGTGGCGATCGCCCTGGTCGTGAGCCTGATCCTGTCGGGCTTCATCGTCCGCTCGATCACGGACTCGCTGCGCCGCCTCAAGGAGGGGACGCGGGCGGTGGCCAACGGGGACTTCGGCTACCGGCTCCCGGCGGATCGCGAGGACGAGTTCGCCGAGCTCGCCGCCGACTTCAACGTGATGACACGCAAGCTGGGCGAGCTGGACCGCGCCAAGCGCGGCTTCCTCTCGCAGGTGTCCCACGACCTCAAGACCCCGCTCGCCTCGATGCAGGAGACCAGCCATCTCCTGCTCTCCGGCCTGCCGGGCGAGTTGAACGAGAAGCAGCGCAGCCTCCTCGAGCTCCACCGCCGGAGCGGGACCCGCCTCTCGGCGATGATCTCCCGCCTCCTGGACCTGGCCCGTCTCGAGGAGGGGGCGCTCGAGTACGAGTTCCGGCGCGGGGACCTCCTCCCGCTGGTCCGGCTCGTGGCCGAGGATTTCCAGAGCCGGTTCGAGGACCGGGGGCTCAGGCTCGTCACCCGGACCCCGGACGAGCCCGTGTCCGTGCGCATCGACCGGGACCGGGTCGTGGAGGTCGTCGAGAACCTCCTCGACAACGCGGTGCGGCACGCCCCGAGGGACAGCGAGATCGAGATCGGAGTCCGGACCGTCCGCGAGGCGGGTGACCTGGGGGAGGAGGCGGAGGAGGCGGAGGAGGACGTCGAGGGCTACGCGCTCCTCACCGTGGCCGATGCCGGTCCGGGGGTCCCCGACGAGGAGAAGCAGAAGATCTTCGAGCGCTTCTACCAGGGCGGCGACGGGAAGGCGGGCGCGCGGTCGGGGGTGGGCCTCGGCCTCGCGCTGTGCCGGGAGATCGCGCGGGCCCACCGAGGAGGCATCTGGGTGCGCGACCGGGAGCCGCGCGGGAGCGTCTTCTGCGTGGCGCTCCCACTCGCGGGCCGTGGGGAGGGGGTCCGGCCCGCCGCGGCCTCGGAGGCGATCGCGTGAGACGTGCCCGGGGAATCCTCGCCGCCGCGCTGATGTTGGTCGTGGGCTCGTGCGCCTCGACCCGCTTCGACCGGCTGTACGAGGCCGGGATGTACGAGCGGGCCGCCGAGGTCTACCGGTCCGACAGCACGCTCCACCGGTCGGAGCGGGCCCTGTACCGGGCGGGCATGATGCACGCCCTGCCGGAGAGCCCCGTCTACGACCCCGGGCTGGCCCGCGAGGAGTTCGATCGGCTGCTCCTGCTCCACCCGGGGACCGGCCACCGGGCCCGGGTCGAGCACCTCCGCGCCCTCCTCGAGCAGGTCGTCCGCCAGCGTGAGGACGCCGGGCGCGCGCGGACGGAGCTCCGGCGCCTGCGCACGCGACTCGGACGCCTCGGGGCCCGGGTCCGGCGCCTGGAGGAGGAGCTGGACGGGCGGCAGGCCCGGCTCGACACGCTGGCGTCGGAGAACAGGCGGCTCCTCGAGCTCATCCGCGCCCGCGCCGACACCCTCCGTCGGCTCCGCACCGAGCTCCGGCGGCTCAAGGCGATCGACCTGAAGGGCGTCCAGGATACGTCCGGTGCCGGCGGTCCGCCTCTCCGCTGAGCGCCGGGGCCACCTCTATCAGCGGCGCCGCTTCGACCTCGATGGCCGTCGTGTGGCCCTCGGGGAAGCGGACCACGACCTTACCTCCCTCGTACCGCAGCCACGTGACGGTGGTGCCGGGGACGAGTCCGAGCTCACGGCAACGGGCGAGCACCGGCCCACGCCGGATCCGGCGAATCCGGAGACGCCGGTGCGGCGCGGGATCGGCCAGCGTGCCGGCGCCGTCGCGGCCCGCTACACTGGGAGAAGACGTGCTCATGGGACCCTCCGCCAGGCGGGCGACCGCCGCCGCCCTCCCGCTCGCCGGGACGGGGCTCGATCGCGGGCTCCTCGGGCCGGTGGGAGGGCAATCCGTGTGCCTGCCGGTGACGATTCCATAAGGTATGCCATGACAGCATCTTGCAGATCGTCACGCCGACCGACCGGTCTTCCGCGGAGTCCGGATCGCGGAAATGTTCCCGGCTCCTCTCCTCGCGACACGGGAAATATTCCCGGGTGGTGGGTGTGAGCCGCACGCGGTGGACGTCCGGCGGTCGGTCCGGGGCGGCGTCTCCCCCCATCGCCTCGCGCACGAGCGGGTTCACCGAGTCCGTGATCCGGGAGATGACCCGGGTGGCGCGCGAGCACGGGGCCATCAACCTCGCCCAGGGCTTCCCGGACTTCGCGGCGCCGGAGCTCCTCAAGGAGGAGGCCGCGCGGGCCATCGCCGAGGACGTGAACCAGTACGCCGTGACGTGGGGCGCGGAGCGGCTCCGCCGCGCGGTGGCGTCCACCCGCGAGCGGGACTACGGCGTCCCGGTGGACCCCGACCGTGAGGTCACGGTGACGTGCGGGGCCACCGAGGCGATGGCCTCCGCGCTCCTGGCGGTGGCCGAGCCGGGGGACGAGATCGTCGTGCTCGAGCCGTTCTACGAGAACTACGGGCCCGACGCGGTCCTGTGCGGGGCCCGCCCGGTCCACGTCCCGATGGGGCGGGGGGCCGGCCTCGACCTCGACCGCATCGCCGACGCCTTCTCGGACCGGACGCGCGCGATCATCCTCAACACGCCCAACAACCCGAGCGGCCGGGTGTTCTCGCGCGGGGCGCTGGAGGTCCTCGCGGAGCTGTGCCGCCGGCACGACGCCTGGGCCGTCACCGACGAGATCTACGAGCACATCCTCTACGGGGGCGAGCACGTCCCCATGGCCACGCTCGAGGGGATGCGGGAGCGGACGATCTCGATCTCGGGCGCCTCGAAGACGTTCGGCGTCACGGGCTGGAGGATCGGCTGGATCGCCGCGCCGCCGGGTGTCACGGACGCGATCCGCAAGGTCCACGACTTCCTCACCGTGGGGGCGCCCGCGCCGCTGCAGGAGGCGGTGGCGGAGGGGCTGGAGCGCCTCGGTCCCGAGTACTACGGGGGGCTGGCCGCCGACTACCGGGAGCGCCGCGACGTCCTGCACGAGGGCCTGACGCGGGCCGGGTTCCGCTGCGATCCGCCGGCGGGCGCCTACTACATCCTGGCCGACTTCTCGGAGCTGGACGACCGTCCGGACGACGCGTTCGCCCGTTGGCTCGCGGCGGAGGTCGGCGTGGCTCCCGTCCCGGGCTCGAGCTTCTTCCGGCGCCCCGAGGACGGGAGGAGCCTCGTGCGGTTCGCTTTCTGCAAGACCGTACCGGTGCTCGAGGAGGCGGCCCGCAGGCTGGCCGCGATCGGAGGCGCGAGAGCGGAGGAGAGCGGATGAGCGACGGCACCGGCCCCGAAGACGCGACCGCGGACGCCGGACCCGCGGGGGAGGGCGGCGGGGAGCCCCGCGCCCGCCCGGACCTGTCCGAGCGCTTCTCCGACCGCGTCCGGATCTCCGTCCCGTCCCGGCACAACCCCGCGCTCTCCCGGATCGTCCAGGCGGTGAACGCCGACGACGACCTCTACGCGCTGTGGCTGGCGGCCAACGTCAACGCGGTGGACCGGCTGGGAATCTCCGACCACGGCCCGGTCCACGTCCAGATCGTGGCCAACTCGGCGCTCCGCATCCTCAGGCTCCTGGCCGACGCCGGGATCCGACCCTCGGTGGCCCGCGATTACGGGCTCGGGGCGTCGGAGGCCGAGGTGGTGGTCGTGCTCGCGGCGCTCCTGCACGACGTGGGGATCTCGATCCACCGGGACGGCCACGAGAGCTATTCGCTGTTCGTGGCCCAGCCCAAGCTGCGCGAGCTCCTGGGCCCGGTCTTCGATCCCCCGGTGGACACGATCCTCCGCTCCGAGGTCCTCCACGCCATCATCGCCCACCGGGCCGGCGGTGAGCCCCAGACGCTCGAGGCGGGGATCCTCAAGGTCGCGGATGCGCTGGACATGGCCGAGGGCCGCTCCCGCATCCCGTTCGAGGCGGGCTCGATGAGCATCCACTCCGTCTCCGCGGCGGCCATCGAGGCCGTCCACATCGATCCGGGAGAGCGCGTGCCCGTCCGCGTCCGGATCGACATGACGAACTCGGCGGGCGTCTTCCAGGTCGACGAGCTCCTCCGCCGCAAGCTCCGCGGATCGGGGCTGGAGGAGTACCTTTCCGTGGAAGCCCACATCGAGGGCGAGACCGAGAAGCGACTGGTCGAGCGTTTCCATCTGTAGGGGATCCTCCCACTCCGACCCTTGACCGCAACATGTGGTAGGTTTAGGCTTGGGATACCCCAAGATGTTGGGGTTGCGCCCCGGAGGGAGCCGCCCGGCCCGCGTGTCGGGATGCGGCCCGGGATCGCGGATGCGACCCCGGTGAGCCTCCAGGGGTATATTGCTCCTGGCGACGGGAGGTGAGGATGCTCGAGGTCGACCTGATGCCGGAGTGGCCGGGCCGCGAGGCGGCGCCCGGGCCCGAGGCGGAAGCCGGGGACGAGGCGGAGCGGCAGCGGCCGCAGATCACGCACCACTGGATCCGGACCGCGATCCAGGCGGGGCGCCAGGCGTTCGAGCGCGAGATGCGGCGCGACCGCAGGGCGCTGGACGCCGAGTTCGACCGCTTCTGGAAGGAGCAGGGCGCCCGCTAGGCGCTCTTTCCCCTCCCTCCGGCCTCCGGGGCCGGAGGCGCCGGAGCGTCGGCCCCGCCGCTGGGGTCGGCTTCCCGGCGCGCCACGGCCCGCCGGGCTCCCGCCCGAGACCCTCTCCGGTCCCCCCTGCTGGAACGGCGTCCCGACAGCGGGTACAATACGCCGCGCCGAGACGGCCCGTCGCACGGTCCGCCAACCGGGAGCGGCCGGGCGCGGGAATCCTCCCGAACGGATGATGAGCGTGCCCCAGGAACCCACCGTCCGAGACCCGCAGGTCTCCGAGTCGAGCGAGCGCATCGATCCCGCCGCCGTGGCCGGCTCCGCCTACGGGAGACGCCGCGCGTCGGTGACCGTGGACGTGGGCGGGGTCCCGGTCGGGGGCGGACACCCCGTGGTCGTCCAGTCGATGACCAACACCGACACCTCGGACGTCGAGTCCACGGTGAAGCAGGTGGCCAGCCTGGCCGCGGCCGGGAGCGAGCTGGTCCGGGTGACCGTGAACACGCCCGAGGCCGCCGGGGCCGTGCCCGAGATCGCCGAGCGGCTCCGGGACCGGGGGATCGACACCCCGATCATCGGGGACTTCCACTTCAACGGCCACATCCTCCTGCCCTCCAACCCGGCCTGCGCGGAAGCGCTGGCCAAGTACCGGGTGAACCCCGGGAACGTGGGGAGGAGCAAGTGGGACGAGCACTTCGCGACCATCATCGGGTGCGCCGTGGACCACGGCCGTCCGGTTCGCATCGGGGTCAACTGGGGGTCGCTGGACCAGGACCTCCTCACCAGCATGATGGACGAGAACGCGTCCCGCGAGGAGCCGCTCGACGCCCACGCGGTGACCCTGGCCGCCATGGTCGAGAGCGCGCTCTCCTCGGCGCGCTTCGCCGAGGAGGTGGGGCTGGCCCACGACCGGATCGTGCTGAGCGCCAAGGTGTCGGGCGTCCAGGACCTCGTCACCGTCTACCGCGCCCTGGCCGAGCGCTGCGACTATCCCCTCCACCTCGGGCTCACCGAGGCCGGCATGGGCCGGAAGGGCACCGTCGCCAGCTCGGCCGCTGTGGCCATCCTCCTGGCCGAGGGGATCGGGGACACGATCCGCATCTCGCTCACCCCGGAGCCCGGCGCCGACCGGACCGAGGAGGTCCGGGTGGCCCAGCAGATCCTCCAGTCGATGGGGCTCAGGAGCTTCCAGCCCCAGGTGACCTCGTGCCCGGGCTGCGGCAGGACCACCAGCACGTTCTTCCAGGAGATGGCGCAGACCATCCAGGGGCACCTGGAGGAGCGGATGGCCGAGTGGCGCGGCCGCTACCCGGGCGTCGAGGAGCTGCGGGTGGCCGTCATGGGGTGCGTGGTGAACGGGCCTGGGGAGTCGCGCCACGCCGACATCGGGATCTCGCTCCCGGGCGCCTTCGAGGCCCCGAGCGCGCCGGTGTTCGCCGACGGCGAGAAGCTCACGACGCTGCGGGGCGACGGGATGGTGGAGGAGTTCCTGGGGATCCTGGACGACTACGTGGATTGCCGGTACGGCGAGGGATCGGGCCGGGCCGCCGGCGCGGAGGGCTCGCCCACGGGCGACTGAGCCGGGGCGGCCCGCGCTCCGAGGGCCCGGCGGCCGATCCCCGATGACGACGAGCCGCCCGGCGGGATCCCCCGCAGGGCGGCTCGTGTCGGTGCAGCGGCGCCGGCCGGACGCCTCGGCGCGGGGCGGTCCGGGCCGGCCGTCGTACCGGCTAGTTGTTCCGGTTCCGCCGACGGCGGCGGCGGCGGCGACGTCGCTCGGCGGCCTTCGCCTTCCTCCGCCGGGCCTCGCTGGGCTTCTCGTAGAACCGGTTCTTCTTGATGTCCCTGAAGATGCCCGCGCGCTGGACCTTGCGCCGGAACTTCTTCAGCGCCCGATCCAGGTCCTCACCGTCACGCAGTCGATACTCCAAACGGATCCCCCCCTTCGGGGTTGGTGTGCTCAACCGATGGACCGCGCCGCGACGGGCGCCCGGCCCTCTCATGATTCTTCGACACCGAAATCCGGCCGCTGTTCCGGGTCCCGGACCCCGGCCGGACGCGACGTGGGCCTGTTCGGGGCCCCGCTAGCCCCCGTCGCCAAAGAAGCGGCGTCCGAGCTTCTCCTTGAGCTGCGCGGCCAGACTGCGGCCGGAGCCGTTCTCCGCGCCGGACCCGCCCGCACCGCTCGTGCCGGCCGTGCCGCCGGACCCCGAGGAGCTCGCGCCCGGGGCCGCATCCCCCGCGCTCGAGGACCCGGCGCTCGCGGCCGGCACCTCCTCGCCCGGACGCACCACGTTCCGGGCCCTTGGGCCCTTGTCCGCCTGCATCACCTCGAACTCCACCTCTTCGTCCTGCCGGAGGGTCTTGAAGCCCTCCCCGACGATGTCCGAGTGGTGGACGAACACGTCCTCGCCGTTCTGGCGCTCGATGAAGCCGTACCCCTTCTCGTTCGAGAACCACTTCACGCTGCCGGTCTCTCGAGCCATTCCGCCTGTACCTCCGTCCTGCGTCCCACGTGTGACGTATCCGGGCCAACGGCGTCGTGTCCGCCGGCGGGGTCCTCCCCCTCGGGGGAGCAGGCGACCCCGCCGGGCCGCCGGCCTTCACGAAGCGACCCGTCGCGGGGGCGCCGTTCCGCTGCGGGCGTCCGCTCGACGGGTCGAGACGCCAAGCTAGCCGGGGGCCCGCGCGTGGACAAGCTCCCTGGATGCCGAAGGGGGCGCGTCCGGAGGTCCGGCGCGGCCCCCGGCCGGCCTCCCGGCCGAGCCACGGCGGGCCCGGGACCGCCGAGAAAGCTTGCCCGAAGCCCGTCGCGACCGCTATGTTCGCGGCCATCACAGCCATGGAAGCTAGCTGCGGTCACCCCCGGCGACGTCACGCCCGGGGGCCGCACTCCGGCCGCTCCCGGCCGCGGGTCGGTCCGGCCGGAGCCGAGGGGCCGAACCGGCGCCAGGAGGAGTACGAGGGATGGCTGAGTTGCTTTCGATCGACCCTCAGGGAACGTTCCAGGTCAGCGGGACCGCGTACCACATCCCGCGCGAGTTCTCCCCCCGCGAAGTCTTCAGCTACCACCGCCTTCTCGAGCCGATCCCGGACATCCCGGGCGGCACCAGCCTGAGCGACGAGCAGCGTGCGCTCCAGCGCGCTTTCCTGCTCCGGCGCGCGGCCGCCTGCATCATCCCGGGCCTCCAGGCCGCCAACCTCGAGGACGTCTCCCTGGCCAGGCTGCAGGCCCTGCATCGATGGATCTGGGAGCACCGGCCCGATCTGGCCGTCGAGGCCTCTCCCCTGGCCGACGCCTGAGGACGCGATCGCCGAGGGTTCTCACGCGGGGCCGGAGCGCGGGAGCGTCCAGGCGATACGGCCCGGGCCGGCCCCGCCGGGCGAGGAGCGCGAGGTCGCATCCGTGGCGTCCGGCGCCCTGACCGCCGGACGGCTCTTCCGCCGCGCCAAGATCGTCTGCACGATCGGACCCGCCACGCGGGACCCGGACCTCTTCCGGGCCCTGGTCGAGGCGGGCGCCGACGCCGTGCGCATCAACTTCTCCCACGCCAGCCACGAGGATGCGGCCGCGATCGTGGAGATGACGCACCGCGTCAGCGAGGCGACCGGGCGGCCGGTGGCCGTGATCGCGGACCTCCAGGGACCCAAGATCCGGGTCGGGGATCTGGCCTCGCCGCTCAGGATCGACGTGGGCGACCGCTGCTGGTTCGTCCCCGAGGAGCAGGGGTCCGAGGCGCTCCCGGGGGACGCCTCGCGGGACCGGATGATCCCGACCACCTACAAGGGGATGGCCGACGACCTCTCGGCCGGCGACCGGATCCTCCTCGACGACGGGAGGATCGAGCTGCGCGTGGAGGGCGTCGAGGGCGCCAGCGTCGTGGCGCAGGCCGTGACGGGCGGGGAGCTCAGCTCCCACAAGGGGATCAACCTGCCGGGCGTCCGGGTGGGGGCGCCCAGCCTCACCTCCAAGGACCGCGCCGACCTCGAGTTCGCCGTGGAGGAGGGGGTGGACTACGTGGCGCTCAGCTTCGTGCGCCGACCCGAGGACCTCACGGAGCTGCGCGAGCTCATCGGGGACGACGGGATCGGCCCGCTCATCATCTCCAAGATCGAGAAGGACCAGGCGCTCCAGGACCTGGGCGAGATCATCCGGCGCAGCGACGGCGTCATGGTCGCGCGCGGCGACCTGGGCGTCGAGCTGCCCTACGAGGAGGTGCCGCTCGTCCAGAAGCGCATCATCACCGAGGGCCAGGAGCTGGCCCGGCCGAGCATCACGGCCACCCAGATGCTCGAGTCGATGACCTCGAACAACCGGCCCACGCGGGCCGAGGTCTCGGACGTGGCCACGGCCCTGCTGGACGGGTCGGACGCCGTGATGCTCTCGGCCGAGACGGCCGTGGGGGAGCACCCGATCGAGGCCGTGCGCGTCATGGAGCGGATCATCCGGCGCATCGAGCGCGAGGGCCCGCCCTTCCCGTCCCGGATCCGGGAGCACCCGGAGCTTCAGGAGCGGGCCGAGGTCCAGCAGACCACCTCCGGGGCCGTGGCCGCGGCGGCGATGCAGGCCATCCAGCGCCTGGGCGCCCCCTTCCTGGTCACCTTCACTCGGAGCGGGTTCACGGCCCGGGTCGTGGCCGCCCAGCGCTCGCCGGTCCCGATCCTGGCCGTCACCGACCAGCCCCGCACCTACCGGCAGCTCGCCCTCGTGTGGGGCGTCCACCCGGTCCTGTTCGACGGGGAGGTCAGCTACCGCAGCATGCTCGCCCGCGCCCGACGCGAGGCGCTCGAGGCGGAGTTCGGACGTCCGGGCGACCGGTTCATCGTCACCGCGGGCGTGCCCTTCCACGTGACGGGCACGACCAACATGATGCGGATCGAGGAGCTCTGAGCCGCACAGGGCGGACGCCTTGAAGGTGCGCTTCCTCGGGACGGGGACGTCCTTCGGCATCCCGGTGGTCGGGTGCGACTGCGACGTCTGCAGGTCGGACGACCCCCGCGACCGGCGGACGCGGCACGGCGTCCTCATCGAGGACGAGGGCCGGCACCTCCTGGTCGACACGCCGCCCGAGCTCCGGCTGCAGCTCCTGGAAGCCGGGATCCGGAACCTGGACGCCGTCTTCCTCACCCACCCCCACGCGGACCACGTCCACGGCATCGACGACCTCCGCATCTTCACGCTCCGCTCGGAGCGGCCGTTGCCCGTCCACGTGGCCGAGGAGCACGCCGACGAGGTCCGGGCTCGCTTCCCGTACATCTGGGCGGACGAGGAGGAGACGCCCTGGTCCAGCGTGCCGGACCTGGAGCTCGTGCAGTTCCGCGACCGCGAGCCCTTCCGCGCGGCGGGCTTCCGCCCGACGCCGGTCGGCTTCCCGCACGGGCCCTACCGGAGCTACGGCTTCCGGCTCGGGGACCTGGCGCTCATCGTGGACGCCAAGCGGATCCCGCCCGACGCCGTCGACCTCCTGAGCGGGGTCCGGGTCCTCATCGTGAACGCCCTGTGGTTCGGGAATCCGCACCCCACGCACTTCAACGTGGAGGAGGCGCTCGAGGTGGCCGGGCGGCTCGGCGCCGGGAGGACGTACCTCACCCACCTCACGCACCGTCTGGGGCACGCGCGCCTGTCCGAGCGGCTGCCCGCGGGCGTCGAGCCCGCCCACGACGGGCTGGAGATCGAGGTATGAGCGAGGCGGGCGGGGTGGACGCCGCGGGCGGCGAGCTGGTCTCCGAGCTGGTCGACCGCATGGCCCATCAGATGCGCAACCCCATGCAGGCCATCTCCGTGAACCTGGAGGTGGTGCGGACGAGGGTTCGGCGCGAGGCGCCCGGGCTGTGGGACGAGCTGGAGCGCTTCGCCGCCGCGGCGGAGGAGAACGTCCGCCTCCTGAGCCGGCGGCTGGACCTCCTGCTGGCCGCCGGGCGCAGGGGCCCGGACGAGGAGCCGTCCACGATGGGCCCCGTCCGGCTGTTGACGGACCTCGTGGCCGCGCTCCGATTCGACCGGGATTCGCCCGTGGTGAACGTGGAGCCGGAGGGGGGCGCCGCCGACGCCGGGGTGCGCTCGCCCCCCGGCGCGCTCGTCGCACTCCTCTTCCGGCTCCTCGCGGCGGCCAGATCGGCCGCCTCCGGGGACGAGGTCGCGATCCGGGTCCGGCGGGAAGAGGGCGACGTCGTCGTCGAGGCGCCGCTGCCGCCGTCGCCGGACGGGGGCGCGGCCCCCGGCTGGCTGGCGCTGGCCGGCGAGGCGGGAGGGCGCGCTTCCCTCGAGGGCGAGGGCGGCGCGCGGCTCGTCCGGGTGGTCCTCCCCGGCGCCTGATCCGGCGGCTCGGCCGCGCGATGCCGATCCGACCGGCCCCGGCCCCGCGCCCGGGGATCCGACGGCCGCCTCGCCGGTACCAAAGAGCCGACCCGTTCCCCGTTCCCGAGAGAGCGATCCCGTGCGCCTGGATCACATACGCAACTTCTCCATCATCGCGCACATCGACCACGGCAAGTCGACTCTGGCCGATCGGCTGCTGGAGGCGACGGGCGCGGTCGAGCGTCGCAAGATGAAGGAGCAGATCCTCGACTCCATGGAGCTGGAGCGGGAGCGGGGGATCACGATCAAGCTGAACGCCATCCGGATGCCCTACCGGGCGCCCGACGGCGAGTCCTACCAGCTCAACCTCATCGACACCCCCGGACACGTCGACTTCACCTACGAGGTCAGCCGTAGCCTGGCCGCCTGCGAGGGGGCCCTCCTGGTCGTGGACGCGAGCCAGGGCGTCGAGGCACAGACGCTCTCGAATCTGTTCCTGGCCGTGGAGTCCGGGCTCGAGATCATCCCGGTCCTGAACAAGATCGACCTCCCCCAGGCCGAGCCCGACCGTCACCGGATCGAGCTGGCGGAGCTCCTGGGGATCGACCCGGACGAGATTCTCCTGGCCTCGGCCAAGGAGGGGACCGGCGTCGACCGGATCCTGGAGGAGATCGTGCGCCGCGTGCCCCCGCCCGAGGGGGACCCGGAGGGCCCGCTCCGCGCGCTCATCTTCGACTCGATGTACGACAAGTACCGGGGTGGGATCCCGTTCATCCGGGTGGTGGACGGGACGATCCGGGCCGGGACCCGGATCACCTTCGGCGCGAACGACGCCGTGTACGAGGTCGACGAGGTGGGCTTCCTCAGGCTCGGGTACCAGAGCACGGACGAGCTCACGGCGGGGGAGGTCGGGTGGCTCTCGGCGCAGATCAAGCGCGTCTCGGACACGAAGGTGGGCGACACCGTGCTCGACGCGGACGAGCGCGCGGCAGGGCTCCTGCCCGGCTACCAGGAGGCCAAGCCGATGGTGTTCGCGGGTCTGTATCCGACCGATTCGGACCAGTTCGAGGACCTCCGCGACGCGCTCGAGAAGCTGCGCCTGAACGACGCCAGCCTGCACTACGAGCCCGAGACCTCCGAGGCGCTCGGCTTCGGGTTCCGGTGCGGGTTCCTGGGGCTCCTCCACATGGAGATCGTCCAGGAGCGCCTGGAGCGGGAGTTCGACCTCGACCTGATCACGACCGTCCCAAACGTGGAGTACCACGTCTTCCTCACCAACGGCGACGAGGTGGACGTCGAGAACCCGGCGCGCATGCCGCCCCGGGGCCGGATCGAGCGCATCGAGGAGCCCTACGTCCGCATCCGGATCCTGAGCCCCGACGACTACATCGGGGGGATCCAGCACCTGTGCCACGACCGCCGGGGCCAGTACGTCACGCTCCAGTACCTGGACTCGACCCGGGTGGAGATGGTCTACGAGATCCCCCTCGCCGAGATCGTCCTCGACTTCTACGACCGGCTGAAGTCGGTCTCCCGCGGCTACGCCACCCTCGACTACGAGCGGGCCGGCTACCGCGCATCCGATCTGGTCAAGCTGGACCTCCTCGTGAACGGGGACCCGGTGGACGCCCTCAGCATGGTGATCCACCAGGACGCCGCCTACGACACGGGTCGGCGGCTGGCCACGAGGCTCAAGGAGCTCATCCCGCGGCAGCTGTTCGAGGTGGCCATCCAGGCGGCGATCGGGAAGGACGTCATCGCGAGGGAGACGGTCCGGCCGCTCCGCAAGAACGTCACGGCCAAGTGCTACGGCGGCGACGTCACGCGGAAGCGCAAGCTCCTCGAGAAGCAGAAGGAGGGGAAGCGCCGGATGAAGCAGGTGGGGACGGTGGAGATCCCCCAGGAGGCCTTCCTGGCGGTGCTCGAGGTCGGCGACTGATCGGCCCGCGGGCCGGCGGAGCGGCTCGGGACCGGGCCGGGGCCGGGGCCGGGGCCGAGGCCGCGGCCGGCCCGCTCCTCGTCCGGGCCCCCAACCACCTGGGCGAGCTCGTCCTCGCCCTGCCCGCCCTGCGGAGGGCGGAGGAGATGGCTCCGGGCGCGGTGGTCGTCCAGGTCGTCCGGGAGCTGGCCCCGCTGCTCGAGCTGGCGGGCCTGGAGGCGCGGGTGTCGCCGCTCGAGGACCGGCACGCCCTCCTGCGGGCCTCCAGGGAGGTCCGCCGGCTGCGGCCGCGCCGCGCGGTGCTGCTCACGCCGTCGTTCTCGGCGGCGCTCCTGGCGCGGCTGGGCGGGGTGCCGGAGCGGCGGGGGACGGCCACGGACGCGCGCGGCTGGCTCCTCACCGAGGCGGTCGACCGCGCACCCCTCCTGGACGGGCATCGGGTGCTCGAGTACCTGCGGCTCGTGGATCCGGGGTGGGACGCGCCGGAGCCGCCGGCGCCGGACCTCGGGCTCCCCGAGGCGGCCCGGGAGGCGTGGGAGGCGGCGGCCGGGCGGGCCGGCCTGGCCCCGGAGGCGGCGCCGACGGGCCCGGCCCGGCTCGGGCTCCTCCCCGGGAGCGCGGCGCCCTCCCGCCGGTGGCCGGCCGGGCGCTTCGCGGCGCTGGCCCGCCGCCGGATCGACGCGGGCGAGGAGGTCGTGGTGTTCGGGGTCGAGAGGGAGGCCGACCTCACGCGGAGGATCGCCGGGGAGGCGCCGGGCGCGGCCGACCTGGGGGGGCGCACGGACCTGGCCGCCCTGGCCGGAGGGCTGGCCTCGTGCGCGGCCGTCGTGGCCAACGACACGGGGCCGATGCACCTGGCGGCCGCGCTCGGCCGTCCCTTGGTCGGCATCTTCGGGGCGGGGGACCCGGCCCAGACCCGGCCCCTGACCGCGCGGGCGGAGGTCGTGCGGCGCGCCGACCTCCCGTGCGTGCCGTGCCTCGAGAACCGCTGCCCGCGCCGCGGGCGGGGCTTCGAGCTGCCGCGGGCCAGGATCGAGTGCCTGCGCCTGATCACCGTGGACGCGGTCGAGGAGGCGCTGATGAGGGTGAGGGGCGAACGTCCGGGAGAGGACGCCGGAGGAGGCGGGAGATGAGCTCGGACCGGTACATCGTGGGGGTCGACCTGGGCGGGACCTCGATCAACGTGGGGGTGGTCCCGTTCGAGGGGGGCACGGTCCTGGGCATGCGGTCGCTGCCCACCGAGGCCCGCAGGGGCGCCAAGAGCGTCGTCGACCGCATGATCGGCATGATCCGGGACGCGATGAAGGACGCCGCCCGGGAGGCGTCGATCGGGGAGGGGGCCTACCTGGGGATCGGCCTGGGCTCCCCGGGCCCGCTGGACCGCGCCTCGGGCACCGTGATCGAGACGCCGAACCTGGGCTGGCGGAACTTCCCGCTCAGGGACCTCGTGGCCAACGAGATCGGGCTCGAGGCCGTCCTCGACAACGACGCCAACGCCGCCGCGCTCGGCGAATACTGGGTCGGGGCCGGAAGGGGCGTGAGCTCGCTCCTGGGCGTCACGCTCGGCACCGGCATCGGGGGCGGGATCGTGCTGGACGGGAAGGTCTACCACGGGGTCTCCGACGTGGCCGGCGAGATCGGGCACATGACCATCGACCCCACCGGCCGGCGCTGCAACTGCGGCAACTACGGCTGCCTCGAGGCCTACGCCTCCGGGCCCGCGATCGCCGCGCGCGCCGTCGAGGGGCTGCGGAGCGGGACGGCCAGCATCCTGCCCGAGATGGCGGGGGGCGAGTCCGGGGAGGTGACGGCCGAGACCGTGTACGAGGCCATCGTGGCCGGGGACCTGTACGCCAAGGAGGTCATGCGCGAGACCGCGGGCTTCCTCGGCACCGGGATCGCCAACCTGATCAACCTCCTGAATCCGGAGATGGTGGTCATCTCGGGCGGGGTCACCCGGGCGGGGGACCACCTGTTCGAGCCCCTGCGAGCCGAGGTCCGCCGCCGCGCCTTCCGCCGGGCCGCCGAGCGCTGCCGCATCGTGGCCAGCGAGCTGGGCGGGATGGCGGGCGTGATCGGGGCCGCCGCGAACTTCCGGGTGGAGCGCTGCGGCGGCCTGGAGTGAGCCGGTGACCGGAAGCCCCGGCCCGGCGGACGTGGAGCCAGCGGCCGCGCGGTCCCGTCCCGCCGCGGCGAAGCGGCTCGGCGTGGTCGGCACCCTGGTGTGGGACGCGATCTGGGCCCGCGACGCCGGCCGCAGCGCCCCGCACGAGGAGTGGGGCGGGATCGCCTACGCGCTCTCGGCGTTCGACGCGCTGCGCCCGGACGGCTGGGAGGTGTTCCCGATCCTGAAGGTCGGCTCGGACATGTCCGCGAAGGCCCGCCGCTTCCTGGCCGGGCTCGGCTCCGCCGGCTCGCTGGACGGCGTGCGCACGGTCCAGGGGCGCAACAACCGGGTCGAGCTCCGCTACCGGGACGGCTGCCGCAGGACCGAGCGGCTCCGCGGCGGGGTGCCGGGCTGGCGCTGGGACGAGCTCGAGCCCCTCGCCCGCTCCTGTGACGCCCTGTACGTTAACTTCATCGCGGGATGGGAGATCGACCTCGCGGCGGCCGCGAGGCTGCGCGACACCTTCACCGGGCCCCTCTACTGCGACGTCCACTCGCTGCTCCTGGGCGTGGGCCCCGGGGGGCTCCGGGTTCCGCGCGTCCCCGAGCGCTGGCGCGACTGGTTCGGCTGCTTCGACTTCGTCCAGGTCAACGAGGACGAGCTCGAGCTGCTGGCGTCGGAGAGCGGCGGCGATCCGTGGCGTCTGACGGCCGAGGTGGTGGGCGAGCGCCCGCGCGCGCTGTTCGTGACGCTCGGGTCGCGCGGCGCCGCGTGGGTGGCGGCCGAGGACGCGGCTTCGCGGAAGGAGGGTGGCGTGCGGACCAGGCCGGCCGTACGGAGCGGCCGGGTGCCCGTTCCGGAGGTGGTCGACGATCCCGATCCGACCGGGTGCGGGGACGTGTGGGGCATGACCTGCTGCGCCTCGCTCATCACCGGGGCCGGGGTCGAGGAGGCCGCGCGGCGCGCCAACGCGCTGGCCGCGCGCAACGCGTCGCTCCGCGGGACCTCGAGCCTGGCCGAGCGCCTGCGCTCGCCGCGAGGCATCCTGCGCAGCGAGGAGCCGTGAGGAGGGCATGAGCCGCGTCATCGAGGTGCCGGGGGTCCTGGACGAGACCGGCTTCGAGTCCCTGGTGCGGGAGCTCGAGGCCCGGACCGGCGACGGCCAGGAGGCGGAGCGCATCCTGTTCGACGCGCGCCGGGTGCGGTGGACCTCGCCCTACGGGCTCGTGGGGCTGCTGGCCGTCGGGCACGTGGCCAGGAGCCGCACCGGGCTGGCGCCCTCGCTCTCCACGCCCGAGTCCTCGGACGTGCGGAGCTACTGGGAGCGCATGGACTTCTGGCAGAACGCGGCCGGGGTGTTCGACCTTCCCTCGCTCTCGACGCGCTCGCACGGCGAGTCCGATGCCCTCCTCGAGCTCACCCCGATCCGCTCGCACCACGACGTCCACCGGGTCGTCGAGCGCGTTCGGGAGCGTGCCGCGACCATCCTCGAGCGGAGGCTGCACTACCCGAAGCCGGCGGTGATCCAGTTCAGCGTGATGCTCTCGGAGGTGTGCCAGAACATCCTCGAGCACGCCGACGCCGAGGGCTGGGTGTGCGCGCAGACCTACCACTGGAAGGAGCGGCTCGGGCGGGACGTCCTCGTCCTGGCCGTCATGGACGTGGGCCAGGGCTTCGCGGGCTCGCTGGCCGCGGAGCACGCCCGCCGGTTCGGGGACCGGTGGTCCTCCGCCACCGCGCTGGAGGCGGCCTTCATCAACGGCGAGTCGCGGTTCCGGGATCCCGGCCGGGGCCAGGGCCTCCAGGCCATCCGCCGCCAGGTGACCCGTTGGGACGGGGAGATCCGGATCCGGAGCGGCGACGCCATGATCGCCCGCGTGCCGGAGTGGGACGACATCGAGCCCACGACCTCGGGCCTGACGCCGTTTCCGGGCGCGCAGATCCTCATCGTGATGCCCGCCCGCGTGCCGGCGGCGACGACGGCATGAGCTCGCCCCGGCGCCCCCCGGGCGCCCTCCCGCGGATCTCGGAGGCGTCCCTCTACAGCCATCTCGTGACCCGCCCCACGGGCCGGGCCGTCCGGGAGGAGATCGAGCGGGAGCTGCGCGACTGGGAGGGTCCCGCCGTCACCGTCGTGGACCTCCGGAACGTGCCGGTGATCGACTTCAGCTGCGCGGACGAGGTCGTGGCCAAGCTCGTGAGCGCCGGGCTCGCCGGGGGCGGGGCACCCGGGTCGGAACGGTTCTACCTGTTCACGGGGCTCGAGGAGCACCATCTGGATCCGGTCGAGTCGTCCCTCCGGCGCCGCTCCCTGGCCGCCGCGGCCGAGCGGGGGGACGGCACGCCGTGCCTGCTGGGCCGCGTCGAGCCGAGGTCCCGGCGGTTGTGGGCCCACGTGGTCCGGGCCGGACGGATCCTGCCGGAGAGCCTCGTCCCGGCCCAGCTCGCCTCCGTCGAGGAGGCGCGGTGCGCCCTGGAGGAGCTCCACGCCCGCAGGCTCCTGGTGCGGCTGGCCGAGGAGTACCTCTCCCTCCGGGCGGCGGCCGACGCGACCCCGGACGGCGGCACGCGGTGAGCCGAGGCCGAGTCCGCGACCTCCTCGTGTGGGCGGGCACCCTGGCGCTCTTCGCCGGCGGGGTCCTCGTGACCCTCGTGTGGCTGCGTCTCCAGGGCACCGTCGTCGAGCCGGAAGGGGCCCGGGTGGCGGCCGGCCTCCACGACTCGGTCGTCGTCCGCCTGGACAGCCTCGCGATCCCGCACATCGATGCCGCCGACGACCACGACGTCCTGTTCGCCGAGGGCTGGATGCACGCGTCCGAGCGCCTGTGGCAGATGGAGCTCCTGCGCAGGACCGCCCGGGGACGGCTCGCCGCCGTCTTCGGTCCCGGGGCCCTCCCGACGGATCGCCTGCTGCGGACCCTGGGGGTGTGGGAGGCCGCCGGCCGCGCCGTGGACTCCCTGGACGCCTCCACGCGCGAGGACCTGGCGGCGTACGTGGCGGGCGTGAACGCCAGGATCGAGAGCTGGACGGGCCCCCTGCCGCCCGAGCTCGCCATCCTCGGGATCCGCCCCGAGCCGTGGACGGCCCGGGCCACGGCGGCCGTCGGGAAGCTCATGGCCCTCGACCTCTCGAGCTGGAGCTCCGAGCTCTCGCGCTGGCACGCCTCCCGGGTCCTCCCGCCCGAGAAGTACGAGGAGATCCGGCCCCGGTGGCCCGACTGGGCCCCCACGATCCTCGAGTCCGAGCTGCCGCCGGGAATGCTGGCGCTGGGCCCGGGGCCGCGTTCGTCCGCCGGGACGGACGGGTCCCCCGCGGGGCTCGCCGCCCCGGCCCGGTGGATCGGCGCGCCCCCCGCCGGCGGGTCCTCGGCGGCCGGCCGCGGGCCGCCCGCGGGGGCCGGGGCCCTCGACCCCCTGGGCGTCCTGTCCTCGATCGCCCTGACCGCCTCGAACGCGTGGGTGCTCGACGGGGACCGGACGGCCTCGGGGCGCCCGCTCGTGGCCAACGACACGCACCTTGGCCTGCGCGCGCCCTCGATCTGGTACGCGGTGGGCCTCCACGCCCGCACCGGACGCATCGCGGCGGCGGGCGTGTCGATCCCGGGGGTCCCCGGGGTCGTGATCGGGATGGACCGCGGGGTGGCGTGGGGCTTCACCAACGCCATGGTCGACGACATGGACTTCGCCGTCGAGGCGGTGAACCTGGACGGGTCGGCCTACCGGACGGAGCGGGGGTGGCGGGACTTCGGGGTGAGGGCCGAGACGCTGCAGGTGAGGGGACGCGACGATCCCGAGATCCTCCCGGTCCGGAGCACGATCCGCGGGCCCGTCCTGAGCGACGTCCTCCCGGGCGTGAACGAGACCCTCTCGGCCGTGTGGACGCACGCCCACACGACCGGGGGGCTGGGGGCGATCCTGGCCATGGACCGGGCGGAGGGCTCGGCGGGCTTCGACTCGGCGCTGGCGGGCTACGACGGGCCCGCCCAGAACGTGCTGTGGGCCGGATCCGACGGCCGCATCGGCTACCGCATGGCCGGGGCCGTCCCGCGGCGGAGCGGCTGGGACGGGAGCGCCCCGGTCTCCTCCCGCGAGATGGGGGCCGGCTGGATCGGCCTCGTCTCCCCGGACTCGCTCCCGGCCGCGATCTTCGGGGCCGGGACCGTCAGGGGTCCGCCGCCGGAGGGCTTCCTGGCCAGCGCCAACAACCTCCCGGGCCCGGACCGGTTCGGGGAGTTCGGCGTCGACTACGACCCGTTCCGGGCCCGGCGCATCGTGGACCGGCTCTCCGAGGCGCACGGGTGGGGCGTCCGGGAGATGGAGGCCCTGCAGCGGGACGACCACAGCCTGCTCGCGGACCTCCTCCTGGGACAGGCCGTGGGTGCGGCCCGGGGGATCCGGGCGGACACGGTGGCGTCCCTCCTCGCCGCCTGGAACCGGGACGCGGACACCGCCTCGCGCGCCACGGGCGTGTTCTACGCCTGGCTCTACCGCCTCAGGAGCCTGATCGCGGCCGACGAGTACGGCGGGGGCGGCCACCGCGCCTGGTTCCCGATGCAGGGCCTCCTCGACATCGTCCTCCGCCGGCCGAACAGTCCCTGGATCGACGATGTCCGGACGGACAGCGCCGAGACGCTCTCCGGCCTGGAGAGACGCGCCATGGCCGACGCGATCCGGGCCAGCGGCCTGCGGCCGTGGGGCGAGCTGAACCTGGAGCGCTCGGGCCACCCCCTGGGCCGAAACGGCTGGCTGGACCGCGTCTTCCACTTCGACGTCGGGCCCCGGCCGGTGCCCGGCGGACCTCACACCGTGCGGGTCGCCGCGCCGGGCGGGTGGGCGGCGCTCGACAGCACGTCCTGGCGCCCGCCCCACGTGGGGGGCTTCGGACCCTCCGAGCGGTTCGTGGCCGAGCTCGACCCCGGCGGGCCGCGGGGGTGGATCCTCCTCCCGACGGGCCAGGGGGGCAACCCGCTCGGCCGGCACTACCGGGACATGGCGGCCCGCTGGGACTCGACGGGCACGCTCGTCCCGCTCCCGATGGACCTGGAGGCCATCCGGGCGGTCACAGTCTCGCGGCTCCGGCTCCTCCCGGCGGGCGGAGGGTGATCTCCGGTACGCCCGTCCACGCTGCACGCCGGCCGGCCGTCCCCGGCGGGCCCCGCCATCCGCCCCCCGCCTTGGGGCCGTCGGCCGCTCCGGCCGCCCGCGGACGCCGGCGGACACCCGCCCGCTCGGGCCCCCTCCGCGTCGCGGAGCTGCGGGTGAAACTCCGGTCCGTTGACGGGGTTCTACAGGTCCGGTAGCTTGACGCCGATGCCCGCTCTCGGGCGGGCATCGGGGCCGGCCGGGAGCCGGCTCTCCGAGGGGCACGCACCGAGGCACCATGACCGAGACCGCCACATCCGGGACGCCGAGCGCGCGGGAGAGGATCGAAGACGTCCTCGCCGCGATCCGGCCCGCCGTCCGCTCGGACGGGGGCGACATCGAGCTCGTCGCCTTCGACGAGGGCGAGGGGCTCGTGCAGCTCCG
>Ga0209918_1000268_pt1 | contig 38602 bp, 38 predicted proteins | sample SalPonD_shore_MG_FD_185712 | JGI IMG/M metagenome (GOLD analysis project Ga0209918, IMG submission 185712) | Salt pond soil microbial communities from South San Francisco under conditions of wetland restoration - Salt Pond MetaG... | ecosystem: Environmental > Aquatic > Marine > Intertidal zone... | reverse complement strand
GCGATACGGGTCGCTTCAGAGATTGCATGGCGGGTTCCGTGGCGAGGAATCGGGTTGTGAAGGACATGGAGGCGGGCGAGCGTCTAGGAATTCGAGGCACCCCGACGTTTGTGGTGGGACGAGATGAGTACACGGGGTTGCCGGCGGAGTCCGTATTGCTCAGGGGGATCGACACGGTTTCGGTGGGTGGCTAGCGGAGGCAGAGGGGTCTCGGGGACTCATACTGCACCCGCCTCGAGCCACAACCCTTCGATGGTGACAGACATGCACTTGACCCTGAAGTGGTGCGCACGCCTCTGTCGTGCCGGAGCACGGTGCAGAGGGGTCGAGCGTTCTCGGCAACCGGTTCGCCAGCGCCTACCGACGGCAGAATAGCCAACTTGCCTCGTTGCCGGGATCTGACCTCGGATCAGCGACTGCTCGGTGCCTGGCGGTCCAAGATTCTCATAGTGGTGGCTCTGGGCGCAGTCCTCGGGGCTTGCTCGGCCGCGGGGTCGCCTGGCGAGCGGCGATTCGGGGAGGATGCACCGACGACTCCCATCGCAGACGACGCAGGGTGCGTGAGTTGCCGGCTCGAGGTCGGGGTCCTGGCGCGGCTCGGAGGTTCGACGGATCCGACCTCGATCTCCGCCGCGGCTCCGTTCGGATCGCTGTGCTCGATCGCGCACCTGGAGAATGGGAGTTTCGCCGTCGGTGCCGTGGTCGGAGGCGGGCGGGTGGCTCTGTACGACCGCGGCGGAGCGTGGCTCGGGAGTCTGGGTCATCCCGGGGAAGGGCCCACCGAGTTCCGTGGACAGCTGAGTCTTGCGGTGCTGACCGGCGACACCCTGGTCGTCCTGGACGGCGCCAACCAGCGCGTCCAGCTCGTGACGCCGGCCGGTCGGTTCGTCGGCTCCTTTCGACGGCCCGGCGCGGGGAGCGCGTTTTACGCTCCGGGATCGGGCCGCCTCCTGGTGGCACCCGTGCCGACCGGGGACGTCGACCAGGAGCCCCTGTTTCGGATCGTGGACGAGCACGGATCGCGGTTGGCCGCGTTCGGAACCCGTTCGAAGAGACTGGACGGTTACGACTGGTGGACCGCGGGGGGCGTGGGGCTGACATCTGGGCCGCCAGCGTGTGGCGCTACGTGATCTATCATCTCAACGCCGAGGGCGCCCTGGAGGAGAGGTATCTTCGCGGAGAATCGTGGTTTCCCGACGAGCAGGAGGTCACACGCACGCGGCTCCGACGCATGTACACGGACCGGCCTCCGCTCGTCTACCTCGAGCACCTGACGGAGGACGCCAACGGTCGAGTATGGACCTTCTCGCTGGTGCCTGACGCCCACTGGAAGCCCGGTGCGCCCGAAACCAGCTCGCTTTCGTGGACCCGCCGCACGTTCGACACAGTGGTCGAGGTCCTCGACCTCACGGACCCCTCTCGAGCACACGTGGTGAGCCGACGCCGGTTCGACAGCGTCGTGGCGCCCGTCTGCGGTCACGGCCTCCTCCTCTACCGCATGGTCGAGACGCCGGCCGGCGACACGCGGGGAGGGGGGAGTAGACTTCGCCCTGGTCCGAGGTCCCGAGGGCGTCGCCGACGAGTTGAGCCCCCGTTGACGTGCACCCGTATCGTTCGGAGCGTATCTTCGGTATTTGTTCGGTACGGGGAGGAGACGATGACGGGACGGAGAGCGAGCACGGAGCGAGGGACGGGACCGGTCCACGACGGTTCCGCGGAACCGCTCGGACCGGAAGCGCGCCGGGAGCTCGGCGACGAGATCGAGAGGTTCGCGGCCCTCCTCGGTGAGGAGAAGCGTGAGCTCCTCGAGAAGCTGGCCGTCTTCGACCGGCTGCGGGGCTGGGAGCGGGCCGGCTACCGGAGCTGCGCCGACTGGCTGGCCGCGAGCGCGGCGATGGACCTGCCCACCGCCCGCGCCCAGGTGCAGGCCGCCCGCATCCTGGCGGCGGTCTCCCGGCCGGACGCGAAGGACCGGTCGGGACGCTCCGCTGCGCCCGAGCGGCGGCCATCGGGCTCCCGCGGGCCGGTTCCCGACGGTTCCGCGGAACCGCGCCGGGGCCGTGGCCGGGGGACTCCGGCCTAGCCGCCCGCGATCCCCAGCACGTCGGCCGCCACCCACCACGCCCCGGCGGTGAGGATCGCGGCCGGGAGCACCCAGCGGAGCCAGGCGGCCAGGAACCGGTCCAGGTGGCCGGGCGAGTCGCCCCCGAGCTGCTCGAGGAGGACGCCCCGGCGCATGGCCCACCCTACGGTGAGGGCCGCGAGGAGGGCGCCGACCGTCTGGCCCCCGGACCCGAAGGTGAGGTCCCAGGGGACGAAGATCCGGAGGTTCAGCATCGGCGGAAGGGCCAGGAGCATGCACGCGCCGAGCAGGAGCCGGACCGCCCGACGCCGGGGCATCCCGAGCGCGTCGCCGAGGCCGGCGGCCAGGACCTCGAACGCGGCGATCCCGGACAGGAACGCTGCGCCCAGGAGCCCGACGAAGAACAGGAGCCCGAAGGCCCAGCCGCCCGGGATCCCGGCGAAGGCGCGGGGCAGGGTGTCGAACAGGAGGCCGGGGCCGCTCCCGGGCTCGAGCCCGAGCGCGAACACGGCGGGGAAGATGGCCAGGCCGGCCAGGAAGCCGGCCGAGGTGTCGCCGACCACCGTGAGGACGGCATCCCGGCGGAGGTCGGATCCCTCGTCCAGGTAGGAGCCGTACACGACCATCATCGTCCCGCCGAGGGCGAGCGAGAAGACGACCTGCCCGAGCGCGGCCACGACCACCGACGGGGTGACGTCCGCCGGGTGGAAGGCCAGGTACCAGCGAAGGCCCGCCCCGGCGCCCGGCAGGGTGAGGGAGCGGACCAGGAGGGCGAGGAGCGAGACGAACACGAGGGGCGTGAGCACCCGGCTCGCCTTCTCGATCCCGGCCCGGAGCCCCTTCCGGATCACGGCGCCCTGGGCCAGGAGGAGGGCGGCGGTGAAGCCGACCTGGAGGGCGAAGGAGCGGGCCGAGAACCCGGACTCGGGCGGGAGGATGGCCGAGGGGTCGAGCGGGCGGCCGAGGGGGATGAGCGCCTGGCCGAGCGCGTAGTAGGCCACCCACCCGATCGCGTTCGTGTAGTAGCCGAGCGCGGTGAGGACGACGGCGAACAGGAGCCAGCCCACGAGCCGGCCCCCGGGGAGCCCCGCCTTCTCGAACGCCCCGAGCGGACCCCGGCGGGTGGAGCGGCCGAGGGACCACTCGGCCATGAGGCCCGGGACGCCCACGGCGGCCGCGAGGAGGAGGTAGAGGAGCACGAACGCCGCCCCACCGTGGCGGCCGACCATGTACGGGAAACGCCACACGTTGCCGAGCCCGACGGCCACCCCGATCATGGTGGCCAGCATCCCGAGCCGGGAGGCGAAGGTCTCGCGCGAGGGCCGCGGATCAGTCACGGGGCGCGGCCGGCGGTTGCCATACAGACATATAATCTGTATGGTTTCCCATATGAAGACGACGCTCAACATCGACGATCGCGTCATGGAGAGGCTGCGGACGGAAGCGGCCCGGCAGGGGAAGACCATGTCCGAGCTGGTCGAAACGGCGCTCCGCCGACTGTTCCAGCCCGGGGTGGAGCCGGAGGATCTGCCTCCGCTCCCCGCGTTCGAGGCGGGTCGGCCGCGCGTGGACCCGGCCAACCGCGAGGCTCTCTACTCGCTCATGGAGGAGCCCTGAGTGTTCGTGGTCGACACGAACGTCCTCGTGTACGCGGCCAACCGTGACGCGCCGGAGCACGCGGCCTGCAGGGAGCGGCTGGAGCGGTGGCGGGCCTCGGCGGGGGCGTGGTACCTGACCTGGGGCATCTGCTACGAGTTCCTCCGCGTCACGACGCATCCGCGGGTCTTCCCGCGGCCGCTCCTGGTGGGCGAGGCGTGGGACTTCCTCGAGAGCGTGCTCGCGTCCCCGGGGGCGAGTCTCCTCGTGCCGGCGGAGCGACACGTCGACGTGCTGTCGGAGCTGCTCGACGAGATGCCCGAGCTGGGCGGGAACCTCCTCCACGACGCCGCCACGGTGGTCCTGATGCGCGAGCACGGGATCCATCGGATCTACACGCAGGACATGGACTTCCACCGCTTCTCCGGCATCGAGCCGCTCGATCCGCTCGCGGACTCGGGGTGAGCGCCGCACGGGACTGAAGCCCGGGCGGCCTCTCACGCCCCGCCGGCTCCGATCACCTCGCCCAGCGCCTCCAGCGCCCGGTCGGCGTCCCCGAGCGAGCTGTAGAAGTGGGGCGCGAGGCGGATGGCGGGTCCCCGGGCCGAGGCGATGACTCCCTGCTCCCGGAGCGCCATCTCGACCGCGTGGCCGTCCCCGCAGGCGAAGGCGGTCGAGGGCGCCTTGCGGGCCGGGTCGGCGGGCCCGAGGAGCTCGAAGCCGCGCTCGAGGCCGCCCTCGATGAGCCTCGCCGACAGCTCGCGGTTCCACTCGCCGATCGCCCCGAGCCCGACCTCGAGCAGCCACTCGATCCCGGCCCGGGCCACGCAGGCCTCCAGGACGGGCGGCGTCCCGAGGTCCAGGCGGCGGGCGCCGGGGGCCCAGTCCAGGGTCCGGGCGTCGAAGGCGAACGGGTCCTCGCGCCCGAACCAGCCGGTCACCGCCGGCCGGAGGCGCTCGGCCAGGCCGGGCCGCACCCACACGAACGCGATCCCCGGCATCCCCATGAGGTACTTGAGGCAGCCCGAGGCCACGACGTCGGCGCCGCTCGAGGGGGCGTCGAACGGGGAGGTCCCGAGCGTCTGGTAGGCGTCCACGTACAGGAGCGCGCCGGCGGCGTGGGCCAGGTCCGCGATCACGGCGACATCCTGCTTCAGGCCGTTCTGAAAATATCCGTGGCAGGCCGACACGATGAGCGTCCGCTCGTCGATCGCCGCCTCGTAGCCCTCGAGCGGCACAGCGCCGTCCCGCACCGGGACCCGGACCACCTCCGCCCCGAACCGCTCCTGCGCCATCCACGCGTGGGAGACGGTCGGGAACTCGGCGCCGCTCACCACCACCCGGCGGCGCTCGCCGGTCCAGTCGAGGCCGCTGGCCACGCTGGAGGTGGCCTGCGAGACCGAGGCGGCGACGGCCACGTCCCCGGGCTCGCCGCCCACGAGCCGGGCGAACGCCGCGCGCGCCTGCTCGACCTCCTCCATCCACGCGTCCCAGTCCATGCCGCGCTCGTCCCAGGAGCGGAGGTAGGCTTCGGCGGCGGCGCGGGCGGGCCCGGACTGCGGGGCGTGCGAGCAGGCGTTCATGGGGACCGCGCGCCGGAGGAGGGGGATCCTCCGGCGCACCGCCTCGAGGTCGTAGGCGGGGGAGGGGGTCATGACGTCACCGCCGGGGGCGGAACGGCTCTCGTGCGCGGGGCCGGCCCGGGCGTCGCCGCCGGGCGCTTGCGGGTCCCCGGTCCCGCGATTCGCCTACTCCTCGAGCCCCGGCGGCGCGGCGGCCTTCCGGTGCGGCTTCCCGAGGACCGAATGCCGGCGGCCGTACAGCCAGTAGATCACGAGGCCGACCAGCAGCCAGATGCCGAACCGGATCCACGTGACGACCGGGAGGCCCAGCATGAGCCCCATGCACGAGGCGATGGCCAGGAGGGGCACGAACGGCACCCACGGGGTCCGGAACGGCCGCTCGCGGTCGGGCTCGAGCCGCCGGAGGACGATGATCCCCATCGAGACGAGCACGAAGGCGAACAGCGTCCCGATGTTCGTGAGCTCGATGATCTCGGCGATCGGCATGAACGCCGCGAAGAACGCCACGAAGATCCCGGTGAGGATCGTGGCCACGTGGGGCGTCCTGTGCTTCTCGTGCACCTTCGCCATGAAGGGCGGGAGGAGCCCGTCGCGGGACATCGAGAACAGGATCCTCGGCTGGCCGAGCTGGAAGACCAGGAGCACGGAGGTGGTGGCCGTGAGCGCCCCGACCGCGATGATCCCGGCGGCCATGTTCATCCCGCGCTCGCTGAACGCCGTGGCCAGCGGCTCGGCCGTGCCCAGGTGCTGCCACGGGACGAGGCCGGTGAGGACCAGCGTCACCGCGATGTAGAGGACCGAGGTGATGATGAGCGAGGCGATCATCGCGAACGGCATGTCCGTCTGCGGCTCGCGGGTCTCCTCGGCCGCCGTGGAGACCGCGTCGAAGCCGATGTACGCGAAGAAGATGAGCGCCGCGCCGGTCCAGATCCCCTGGAGCCCGTTCGGCGCGAAGGGCGTCCAGTTCTCGGGCTTCACGTAGAAGGCGCCGGCCACGATGAAGAAGCCGAGGATGACCAGCTTGATGACGACCATCGCCACGTTGAACCAGGAGCTCTCCCGGATCCCGATCACGAGGATCCAGGTGATGAGCGCCACGATGGCGACCGCCGGGATGTTGACGACGATCGGGAGGCCGAACAGGTGCGGCGCCTCGGCGAGGGCCTGCGCCGCGCGCGCGACGTGCGGGGCCACGGTGGAGGGGTCGGAGGCGGCGGCCAGGGTATGGGCCGCCTTCGTGGCCGTGATCGGATCGGTGGCCATCCACTCCGGGAGGGCCAGGCCGAAGCCCCGCAGGAGCTGCTGGAAGTAGCCCGACCAGCTCACCGCGACCGCGATGTTCCCCACCGCGTACTCGATGATGAGGTCCCAGCCGATGATCCACGCCACCATCTCGCCCAGGGTCGAGTAGGCGTACGTGTAGGCGCTCCCCGACTCGGGGATCATGGCCGCGAACTCCGCGTAGCACAGCGCCGCGAAGCCGCAGGCGATGGCCACCCCGATGTAGGAGACGATGAGGGCGGGCCCCGCCCCCACGTGCTCGGAGCCGCCCGCGATGGCCGTCCCGGCGGCCGAGAAGATCCCGGCGCCGATGATGGCCCCGACCCCCAGGGCGGTGAGCTGCCACTTCCCGAGCGTGCGCTTGAGGTCCGTGTCGAGCGCGTCCTCGGTCCGCTCGGCGATCGGCTTGCGTCGAAGCAGCTTGGAGAGCAGAAGCACCTCCCTGTGGGTCCCTGGCGGCGTCCGGCCGGGCGCCGGTGCCCGGCCGGAGATCGCGGCCGGCCGCCGCCGGATCCCCCTCGTGGGGCGGCGACCGAGCCGGCGCAACGTAGAGACGGCCAGAGAGCCTGTAAAGCCCGGCGGCCGTGCCGTTGATCCGCCGGATTCCGGTCCCTATACTCCGGCCAGCGCGGAGGCCGCCGGGGGAGGCGGGGCCAGGTCGGACGGACGCCACGGAGGAGCATGCCCGGGAGCACGGGCCCAGACGAGCTGATCATGGACCGGGAGGCCGTGGAGGCGAAGCTCCGCGACCTGGCCGGCCTCATCGCCGACCGAACCGACGAGCCCGGCGACCTCCTCGTGGTGGGGATTCGCCGTCGCGGCGTCGAGCTGGCCGAGCGCCTGGCCGGGCACCTGGAACGGACCGGCGTCGGCCCCGTGGACACCGGCTCCCTGGACATCACGCTCTACCGGGACGACTTCGAGCAGGTGGGACCGCGGCCCGTCATCGGGCCCACCGAGATCCCGGGCGAGATCACCGGCCGCCGCGTCGTGCTGGTCGACGACGTCCTCTACACGGGCCGGACGGTCCGTGCCGCGCTGGACGAGCTGGCGGACTTCGGGCGCCCGAGCCGGATCGAGCTCTGCGTGCTCGTCGACCGCGGCGGGCGGGAGCTCCCGATCCAGCCCGACTACGTGGGCCGGCGGCTCGAGGTCCCGGCTGGCCGCCAGGTGGCGGTGGGCGTCCCGTCGCTGGACGGCGACCTGGCCGTCCGCCTTGTGGACGTGAAGGGCGCCGGATGACGGCGGGCGAGCGGCCCGGCGCCGGCCTGGGCAAGGACCTCGTGGGCCTCGAGGGGCTCAGCGGGGATCAGATCGTCGCCATCCTCGACACCGCCGAGCCCTTCAAGGAGATCAGCGAGCGCCGGATCAAGAAGGTCCCGGTGCTCCGCGGAAAGACGATCGTCAACCTGTTCTTCGAGCCCTCCACCCGGACCCGGATCTCCTTCGAGTTCGCCGAGAAGAGGCTCTCCGCCGACACGGTGAACATCTCGGCCAGCGGTTCCTCGGTGCAGAAGGGGGAGACCCTGGTCGACACGGCCCGGAACCTCGAGGCCATGCGGATCGACATGGTCGTGATGCGGCACGGCTCGGCCGGCGCGGCCCGCTTCCTGGCCGAGCGCATACCCTCCAACGTGATCAACGCCGGGGACGGCCAGCACGAGCACCCCACCCAGGCGCTCCTCGACCTCCTCACGCTGCGGGACCGGTTCGGGCGGCTGGAGGGCCTCAAGGTCTGCATCGTGGGGGACATCGTGCACTCGCGGGTGGCCCGCTCGAACATCTGGGGCCTCCTGGCGGTGGGCGCCGAGGTGGCCGTGTGCGGCCCCAGGACGCTCATCCCGCTCGGGATCGAGGAGCTGGGCGTGGAGGTCTTCGGGCGCGTCGAGGAGGCCATCGCGTGGTGCGACGCGCTCTACGTCCTCCGCCTCCAGCTCGAGCGCATGCAGGCGGGCTTCATCCCCTCGCTGCGCGAGTACAACCGGGTGTTCGGGGTGAGCTCGGAGCGGCTGGCGACCGCGGACGACGACCTGGTGGTCCTCCACCCCGGCCCCATGAACCGCGGCGTCGAGATCGACTCCGACGTGGCCGACGGACCGCGCTCGGTCATCCTCCCGCAGGTCACCAACGGCGTCGCGATCCGCATGGCCGTCCTCTACCTGCTGGCCGGCGGACGGCCCGAGATGGCCGAGGCGGCCAAGCAGGGCGAGGGATGAGCGCGCCCGGGAGCGGCCGATGAGCGCGAGGGACGGCGTGGCGGGCGCCGGCGGCTCCGGACCGCGCCGCCCGGCCGGAGGGCCCGGCGAGCGGCCCCTCCTCCTCCGGGGCGGGCGGCTCCTCGACCCCTCGACCGGCCTGGACGGCACGGGGGATCTCCTGGTCTCCGGCGGCGAGATCGCGGCGGCCGGCGAGACGATCGAGGCGCCCGAGACCGCCGAGGTCGTGGACGTCTCGGGGCTCGTCGTCGCGCCCGGCCTCATCGACCTCCACGTCCACTTCCGCGAGCCGGGCGGCGAGCACAAGGAGACGATCCGGAGCGGGGCCGCCGCGGCCGTGGCCGGCGGGTTCACCACCGTGTGGACCATGCCGAACACCGATCCCCCCATCGACGACCCGGCGGCGGTCGGGTTCGTCCGCGCCGAGGGGGAGCGGGCGGAGGGGGCTCGCGTCATGCCGATCGGCGCCGCCTCGGTCGGCCGCCGCGGCGAGCAGATGACCGAGGTGGGCGAGCTGGTGCTGGCGGGCGTGGTGGCGGTCTCGGACGACGGGAGCCCCATCTGGCACGCCGGGCTCCTCCGCCGCCTCCTCGAGTACACCCAGACCTTCGGGATCCCGGTGCTCCAGCACTCCGAGGTGCGCGAGCTGGCGGGCTCGGGCGTGATGAACGAGGGCAGGGTGTCGACCGCGCTCGGCCTCCGCGGGCAGCCCAACGCCGCCGAGGCGGCCATGGTCGCCCGCGACATCCAGCTGGCCGCGCTCACGGGCGGGCACCTCCACGTGTGCCACGTCTCGACCCGGGAGACGGTCGAGCAGCTCCGCATGGCCCGGCGCCGGGGGCTCCCGGTCACGTCGGAGGTGACGCCCCACCACCTGGCCCTGACCGACGCGGAGGTTCGCGGGTACAGGACCGAGGCCAAGGTGAACCCGCCGCTCCGCACCGAGGAGGACCGGCAGGCGGTGCGCGAGGCGCTGGTGGACGGGGTGATCGACGTGATCGCCACCGACCACGCTCCGCACCACTACGAGGAGAAGGAGCGGGAGTTCGACGATGCGCCCTTCGGCGCGGTCGGGCTCGAGACCGCGCTCGGCGTGGCGATCACCGAGCTCGTGGAGACGGGGCTCATGTCCCTGGGCGCGGTGGTCGAGCGCATGGCCTGCGCGCCGGCCCGGATCATGGGGCTCGAGGGCGGCACCCTGGAGGCCGGGAGCCCGGCGGACGTCGTGGTGTTCGACCCGGAGGAGCGGTGGACCGTCGATCCCGATACCTTCCTCTCGCGGAGCCGCAACACCCCGTTCGCGGGGCGGGAGCTCACCGGCCGCGTCCACCGCACCCTGGTCGGGGGGCGGGTCCGGTTCGCGAGAGAAGCGTGACGTCCAGCCTCAGAGGCGACGATGCAGAGTGACGTGCCCACGATCCCCGAGGAGATCACGGAACTCCTCGAGAAGAGGTCCACCTTCCGGGAGTGGCTCGACCGGCTCGAGGGGCGCGAGGAAGGGGTCCGCGCCGAGGTGTACGAGCGGGTCCGCGGCGACTACCTGGAGCGGCTCTCCGGGGTCGAGGAGGAGCTGGCCGGCCACCGCGAGGAGCTCGAGAGCTCGCTCGCCCGGTGCCGCGAGCGCGTCGACTCGCTCGAGGAGGAGAGGGACGAGAGGGCGGCGGACCTCGAGGAGGCCGAGCTCCGACACGCCGTGGGCGAGTACGCGGACGAGGAGTGGGACGAGCTCCGCGGCGAGCACGAGGCCGCCCTCGCAGAGCTGGAGGGCCGGCTCGAGGAGGAGCGCTCGGCCACCGCCCGCTTCGAGGAGATCCTCGCGGAGCTGGACCAGGGGCGCGCCGTCGAGGCCGGCGGCGAGCCCGAGGCCCAGGAGGCTGCTGCCGAGGAGGACGCCGGGGCCGCGGAGCCGGAGACCGATGAGCCCGGGGCCGAGGAGCCCCGGACCGCCGAGCTCGAGGGCGCATCCGGAGGGTCCGACGAGGAGCCGGCCTTCGCCGGCGAGGTTGAGGCCGGCGGTCCGGACGGGGCGGACCGGGAGGCGGAGGCGTTCGGGTCCGGGTTCGGAGCGGTGACCGCGTTCGGCGAGGAGCCGGAAGCGGAAGCGGACGAGACCGAGGTGGCGGAAGCGGACGAGCCCGAGGCCGCGAGGCCCGCCGACGAGGACCGCGAGGCGGAGGACGAGGTCCTCGCCTTCCTGTCGGGAGAGACGGCCGGGGCATCGGACGCCGCGGACCGGGACTCGGGGGCGGAGAAGCTGGAGGGGGAGGGCGAGGACTTCGAGGACGAGCTCGACTTCCTCGAGTCCCTGTCACTGGACGACCCTTCCTCGCTGGACACCCTGTCCCTGCTGCTGGACGATGGGGAGGAAGGGGACGAGGCGGGGAAGGACGACGATGACGGGGAGCGTGGTCCCGGCGGCGCCTCCTGAGCGCCGCTCGGGCCGAGGATGTCGAAGGCTCGGGGGCGCCTCAGCCCTCGAGCGACTCCACGTGACGGGCCAGGCGGGCCTTCCTGCGGGCGACCGTGTTGGCGTGCATCACGCCCTTGCCGGCCGCGCGGTCCAGGAGCGAGTACAGCTCGTCGAGCTGGGCCTCGGCCTCGTCCCGCGAGGTGGTCTCCAGGAGCTGCCGGATCCGGGAGCGGATCCGGGAGCGGACCGACTTGTTCTTGACGCGGCGCTTCTCCGACTGGCGGAGACGCTTCTTGGCACTCTTGATAATCGGCACGGTACGTCCGCTCCGGTGTTGTCAGGGTCTCGGATCGAGCCTCGAAAAATAGATGCGGACCCCGCCGTGATCAAGGCGTGCCGGGACCCGCGAGCGCCGGAGACGCGATGAACGACTTCAGCACCCTCATCCTCGTCCTGCCCGTGCTCGTCCTGTCGGTGGTCCTGCACGAGTGGGCGCACGCCAGGGTGGCCGTGTGGCAGGGGGACCCGACCCCCGCCATGCTGGGGCGCCTCACGCTGAACCCGCTCCCGCACATCGACCCGATCGGCAGCATCCTGGTGCCCGTGGTCCTGTGGCTGCTGCCGGGCGGGTTCCTGTTCGGATGGGCCAAGCCGGTGCCGATCAACAGCCGGAACTTCAAGAACTACAGGAAGGGGGACATCCTGGTCTCCCTGGCCGGGGTGACCGTGAACTTCCTGCTCGCCCTGGCGTTCGTGCTCGTGTTCGCGGGTGCGAGCCACCTCGTCCGCCTGCCGGGCGAGGGCGTGGGCGGGGCGGCCGTGACGCTGGCCCGCATGGCCCGCTACGGGATCTTCATCAACCTCATCCTGGGCGTCTTCAACCTGGTGCCGGTGCCGCCCCTGGACGGCTCGCACGTCCTGTATCACTTCCTGCCGCCGGACCTGGGGGCGCGCTACCGGGAGCTGGGGCGCTACAGCCTCATCCTCCTCGCGGTGGTGATGTTCTTCCCGGGGATCCTGGGCGTGATCCTCTACCCGGTCCACGTCCTCGATCAGGCGGCCATGGCGCTGGCCGCGGTGCTGAGCTGAAGGGCGGATGAGCCGCGCGCCCGCCGTCCCGGTCCCGGGCCGCGCCCCCGGACACCTGGGACCCGAGCCCTTCGTGGTCGAGCTCGACCGCTTCCGCGGTCCTCTCGACCTCCTCCTGCACCTCATCCGGTCGCAGGACATCGACATCTTCGACATCCCGATCGCCCGCATCACCGCCCAGTTCCAGGTCGCCCTCGACGCGGGGCTGGAGCGGCTCGAGCTGGACCGCGCGGGCGAGTTCATCGAAATGGCCTCGACCCTGGTCCGCATCAAGGCGCAGCTCCTCCTCCCCCGGAACGAGGAGCCCGACTGGGAGGAGGATCCACGCGCGGACCTCGTGCGCCGCCTCCTCGAGTACGAGTACTTCCTGGACGTGGCCCGGGTGCTCCTCGGGGCCGAGGCCGACCGCCGCCGGCACTTCGCCAAGGGCTACGTCGAGCCGCGGCCGGCCCCCGAGGCGAGCCTCCCCGAGTTGGAGACGGGGAGGGAGGAGTTCCTCGAGGCCGTGAGGTCCATGCCCGAGCCCGGGCCGGAGGCCTCCCACCGGGCCCCGACCCGCTCCGTGACCGTCGAGGAGAAGATGTCCCTCCTGGGCCGCCTTCTCGAGAAGGCGCGCCGCCTGGCGTTCGAGAAGCTCTTCCGGCCGTGGGGGACGCGTCCCCACGCGGTGGCCGCGCTCATGGCGTGCCTCGAGATGGCGCGCCAGCAGCTCATCCGGATCGAGCAGACCGTCCCGTTCGGGTCCATCTGGATCTTTCCCCGACCACGCCTGGTCGAGGGCGGCGAGGCGGAGGAGCGCGGGGACGAGCCGCGGGCTGCGGGCGCGGCGGAGGGCGCGTGAGGCCCGAGCAGATCGTGGAGGCGACGCTCTTCGCCAGCCTGGGTCCGCTCACGCCCGAGGAGCTGGCCAGGGCCGACGAGTCGCTCGACGCGGCCGGCGTGCGCGAGGCGATCGACGCCCTCCGCGAGAGCTACGACGAGGCCGACCGTGCCTTCCAGGTCTACCAGCTGGGCGACGGCTACCAGGTCCTCACCCGCCCCGAGTACGCCCCGTACCTCGAGCGCTTCGACGCGGTGCCCCGCTCGCCGACCCTGTCGGAGGCCGCGCTCGAGACGCTGGCCATCATCGCCTACCGACAGCCCATCGGACGGGTCGAGATCGAGGAGGTCCGCGGCGTGGGCTCGAGCTCCGTGCTCCACACCCTGCAGGACTGGGAGATGATCGAGGTCGTGGGGCGGGGGGAGGGCCTCGGCCGCCCGCTGCTGTACGGCACGACCCGGAAGTTCCTGGACCACTTCGGGTTCCAGGACCTGGACGACCTGCCCGAGCCCGAGGAGCTGGCCGTCTCCCTGCGCGAGGAGGGCGGGGCGGGAGGCGACGAGGGCCCGGCGGAGCCCCAGCCCGTGCAGCGGGAGCTCGAGCCCACCGACGAGGGCGAGGAGGAGCGCGGCGGGTGACCCCGGGCCCGATGCGGCTCCAGAAGTTCCTCTCCCGGGCGGGCGTCGCCTCCCGGCGAGCCAGCGAGGACCTCATCCGCCAGGGCCGCGTCCGCGTGGACGGCCGGGTCGTGACCGAGATGGGCTCGCGAGTCGACCCCGAGCGGAGCGTCGTCACGGTGGACGGCGAGCGCGTGGAGACGAGCCCGCTGCGCTGGGTGGCCCTCCACAAGCAGCCCGGCTACCTGTGCACCCGCTCCGACCCGTCGGGACGGCCGACCGTGTACGACCTCCTCCCGGCCGACATGGGGGAGCTGTTCCACGTGGGGCGGCTCGACTACATGAGCGAGGGGCTCCTCCTCCTCACGAACCAGGGCGACCTGGCGCACCGGCTCCTCCATCCCTCGTCCGGGGTCGAGAAGCGCTACGAGGTGGGGCTCGTGGACCCGGCGCCGCCCGGCCTCGCGCGTCGGCTGCTCGAGGGGGTCGAGCTCGGGGACGGTCCGGCGTCGGCGGACGCGGCGAGCCTCCTTCCGGGCGGGGAGGGCGAGGAGGGGCCGGTCGTCCTGGTCACCCTGCACGAGGGCCGGAACCGGGAGATCCGTCGCATGATGGACGCGGTCGGGGCACGCATCCGGTACCTTCGGAGAAAGGCCTTCGGGCCGATCGAGCTGGGCGATCTGCCGCCGGGCGCGTGGCGGGAGCTCGCCCCCGACGAGGTGGCGGCGCTGGAGGGTCGGGCCGTTGAATGATTTCGGGACGGGGAGCGCATAGATGGACGTAGGAGGCAAGACGGTCGTGATCCTGGGGGGGACGGGCCTGGTGGGCTCGGCGATCGCCCGGAAGGTGCTGGGGCGCTCGCCGACACGGCTGGTCGTGGCCGGCCTGCGGGAGGAGGAGGCCCGGGCCGCCGTGGAGGATCTCCGCGAGCGGCACGGGACCGGCGGGGCCGAGATCGTGCCGGAGTGGGGCGACGTCTTCCTCAGGGAGGACGACCGCGAGCGCCGCAGGGGGGAGCTGCTGGAGAGCGCCGAGGGCCGGGCCCGGCTCCTCGACGACCTGTTCGGACCGCTCGGCGAAGCGGCCGGGCGCTCGGCCCTGGTCGCGCTCCTCGAGCGCCACCGTCCCGAGATCCTCATCGACTGCATCAACACGGCCACCGCCATCGCCTACCAGGACATGTTCGGCTCCGCCCGGGATGTCCGGCGTGCCGCCGAGGAGGCGGGGAGCCTCGGACGCGAGGCGCTCGAGAGTCACCTGTGCCGGCTCTACCTGCCCCAGCTCATCCTCCACATCCAGCTCCTGCTGGAGGGGGTCCAGCGGGCCGGCACCCAGACGTACCTGAAGATCGGAACCTCGGGGACGGGGGGCATGGGGCTCAACATCCCGTTCACGCACTCCGAGCAGAGGCCCTCGGCCACCCTGCTGGCCAAGTCCAGCCTGGCCGGGGCCCACTCGCTCCTCCTCTTCCTCATGGCGCGCACGCCGGGGGCGCCGGCCGTGAAGGAGGTCAAGCCGACGGCGGCCATCGCCTGGAAGGAGGTGGGCTTCGGGCCGGTCCTCCGCGGCGGGAGGCCGATGCCGCGCTGGGACGCGGGCCGGCCGGTGGGGCTGGAGGAGGCGTTCGGTCCGGACGTGCCGCGGGACGCCTTCGAGCGGGCCGACGGCGTGATCGAGTCGGTGTACCTGGACGCCGGAGAGAACGGGCGCTTCAGCCTGGGCGAGTTCGAGGCCATCTCGAGCCTGCGGATGATGGAGGGGGTGACGCCCGAGGAGATCGCCGGGACCGTCCTGGCCGAGATCGAGGGCCGTCCCACCGGGAAAGACGTGGTCGGCGCGCTGGACGCGGCGAGCTTCGGCCCCACCTACCGGGCCGGGGTCCTGCGGGAGGCGGCCCTGCGCCGCATGGAGGAGCTCGAGACCGAGCACGGGGTCCGCTCGGTGGCGTTCGAGATGCTCGGTCCGCCGCGCCTCAGCAAGCTCCTGTTCGAGGCCTCGATCCTCCAGCGACTCCTGCCCGACCTGGCGGCGGCGGCCGGGCTCGATCCCGAGGAGGTCGCCGGGGAGGCGGCCGACCTGGTGGCGGAGGACGGGACGCTCCGCTCCGACATCGTCTCGATCGGGATCCCGGTCCTGTTGCCCGACGGCCGCCGGCTCCTGCGGGGGCCCGACGTCAAGGTCGCGCCGGTGGGGGAGGGAGGCGCCGACCCCGACCGGCTGGCCGCCCGGGGCTGGGTGGACCTGAGGCCCTCCTCGTGGGAGGCCTGGCGCCGCCGCTGCGGCGCCTTTCTGGCCTCGGAGGTCCGGAGCCCCGGGGCCGACGCTGGCTCCAGGGAGGACCTGGACGTCCGAAGCCGGAGCGGGGAGATCCGCCCGGGAGCCCTGGCCGCCTACGTCTTCCGGGTCGAGGACGAAGGGGAGCGCATCAAGGCCTGACCGTGCCCCGCGCTCGGGCCGGGCCGCGCACACTCGCTCGGGCCGGGCCGCGCACACTCGCTCGGGCCGGGCCGCGCACACTCGCTCGGGCCGGGCCGCGCACACTCGCTCGGGCCGGGCCGCGCACACTCGCTCGGGCCGCGCGGAGCCTCCCGGCTCACGCCTCGTCCTCCACCAGGGGGACGAAGCGGGCGCGCTCGAGTCGCTCCCGCTCGATCGCGCCCCCGGGCGCGCGACGCAGCCGGACGATCGTCTGCGCCGTCCGCCCTCCGACCGGCGCCACCAGGATCCCGCCGGGCCCGAGCTGCTCCACCAGGGCCGGGGGCACCCGCTCGGCGGCGGCCGTGACCAGGATCCGGTCGAAGGGGGCCTCCTCGGGCCAGCCCTTCGAGCCATCCCCGAGGCGTAGCCGGACCCGGTCCGCGTAGCCGGCGCGCTCCAGCGCCCCGCGGGCCTCCTCGAGGAGCTCCGGGATGCGCTCGACGCTGAAGACCTCCATCCCGCAGGCGGCCAGCACCGCGGCCTGGTAGCCCGACCCGGTCCCCACCTCCAGCACCCGGGCCCCGTCCCGGGGCTCGAGGGCGGAGGTCATGCTGGCCACGATGTAGGGCTGGGAGATGGTCTGGCCGTGCCCGATCGGGAGGGCCGCGTCCGCCAGCGCCTCCCGGCGGCGGCGCTCGGGCACGAACTCGCTCCGCGGCACCTCCCTCATGGCCTCCAGGACGCTCGCGTCCGAGATCCCGCGCGAGGCGATCTGCCGTCGGACCATGGCCTCGCGCGCCGAGCGCGGGTCGTCCGCGTCGAGGCCGCTCGATCGACCGAACCATCCCATGGGCGTGCTCCCGGCTGCGGAAGGGCCAGCGAGGACGCCGCCTCCCGGCGGCGCCGTCTGTCGTTGTCGCAAGGGGCGCGCCGGATTACCTTCGAGCTGGCCGGGCGCGCCCCGGGCCGCCCGCCAGCCGGGCCGGATGATGGCGACCACCCAGAACCTCCGACGGGACACGCATGAACACACCGTCCGCCGCCAGGGTCAGGCTCACCCAGTATTCGCACGGAGCCGGGTGAGCGTGCAAGCTGGGTCCGGAGGACCTGGATCAGATCCTGAAGCACATTCCCGTCGGCGCCTCGTCCGGGCTCCTCGTGGGCCTCGAGGCGCCCGACGACGCCGCCGTGTACGGCCTGAGCGAGGACCGGGCGATCGTCGCGAGTCTGGACTACTTCACCCCGCTCGTGGACGACCCCGACGACTTCGGGGCCATCGCGGCCGCCAACGCCCTCAGCGACCTGTACGCCATGGGCGCGCGGCCGCTCTTCGCCCTGAACATGCTGGCCATTCCCGCCGGTGAGCTCCCCGACGAGGTCGTCGCCGCGATCCTGACGGGCGCCGCGCGGGTGTGCGAGGAGGCCGGGATCCCGGTCGGCGGCGGGCACTCCATCGACGATCCCGAGCCCAAGTTCGGGCTCGTCGTCCTGGGCGAGGCCGACCCCCGCCGGCTGTGGCGGAAGTCGGGCGCCCGGCCGGGGGACGCGATCGTGCTGGCCAAGGCGCTCGGGACGGGCGTCGTGACCACGGCCATCAAGCGGGGGGAGGCCCCGGCGGAGGCCATGGAGGCGGCCATCGCCTCGATGCGCCAGCTCAACCGGGACGCCGCGCACGTCCTCGAGGAGCTCGACGTGCACGCCGCCACCGACGTGAGCGGCTACGGGCTCCTGGGGCACCTCCTCGAGGTGTGCCGGGCCTCGGGGCTGGCCGCCGTGGTCGAGGCCGATGCCCCGCCGCTCCTCCCCGGCGCGCGCGAGCTGGCTGCCGGGGGCTTCGTGCCCGGCGGGACCGGACGGAACCGGACGTCGATCGAGCGCGCCTCGACCTGGGACGAGGCCGTCCCCGAGGAGGTGCGGGTCCTCCTGTGCGACGCGCAGACCTCGGGCGGGCTCCTGGCCGCGCTGCCCGAGGAGCAGGCCGCACGGGCCGTGGAGGCGCTCCGCGAGCGGGGCTACGCCGCCGCGCGGGTGGGGACGTTCGTGGAGGGCGAGCCCGGGATCGAGGTGCGGGCCTCGTGACGGCCGAAGTGCGGGCCTCGTGACGGCCGAGGTCCCTCGGCCGGCCGCTCGCGCGGCCGACCACCCGAACCTCACCCTGGTGGACCATCCCCTGGTCCGCCACAAGGTGTGCCTCCTCCGGGACGTCTCGACCTCCAAGAAGCTGTTCAAGGAGCTGGTCGACGAGATCAGCATGCTCATGGCCTACGAGGTCACCTCCGGGCTCCCCACCCGCCGCCGCGAGGTGCACACGCCCCTCGAGCGGACCACCGGCCAGGAGGTGGACGGCGACCGGCTGGTCATCGTGCCCATCCTGCGCGCGGGTCTCGGGATGGTGGAGGGGATCCTGAGGATCGTTCCCACCGTCCGGGTGGGGCACATCGGCCTCCAGCGCGAGCACGACACGCTCGAGCCGGTCGACTACTACTTCAAGATCCCGCCCGACCCCGAGGACCGGGAGTTCATCGTCGTCGACCCGATGCTGGCCACCGGTGGATCGGCGAGCGCGGCCATCGGGTTCCTGAAGGCTTCCGGCGCCACGAGGATCCGGTTCGTGTCCATCGTGGCCGCGCCCGAGGGGGTGCGGCGTCTGGAGGAGGAGCACCCGAACGTGGACGTCTACGCCGCCGTCCTCGACCGGGAGCTTGACGAGAACGGCTACATCCTGCCGGGCCTCGGCGACGCGGGAGACCGGCTCTTCGGGACGGAGTAGGGAGGGGCGGCCGGGCCGATGCCGGGCCCCCACCAGGCGTCCTCTTCAATTGGATTCGAGGACGGGATCGCGATCGCGAGGGGGCCGGCCACTCCCGGTCAGCCCTCGTCCTCGCCCAGCACCCGCGCCACCCGCTCGTCCTGGCCCGCCACGATGGCCACGTCCGACTCCTTGAGCGGCTTCTCGGGGTCGGGCACGACCTGCATCGAGTCGTTGAGGACGTCGTAGATGGCCACGACCTGGATCCCGAAGCGCTGGGGCAGGGAGAGCTCCCTGAGCGACTTCCCCAGCCACTCGTCCGGGATGGCGATCTCCTGGATCGAGTAGCCCTCGGAGAGCGGCAGGTAGTCGAGCACCGTCTTGGAGGCGATCCGGTGCGCCAGGCGGAAGGCCACCTCCCGCTCCGGGAAGATCGTCTCGCGCACCTGGAAGGCGTCGAGCGCACGGGCGGCCTCGGGGCTCGTCACCTTCACGTAGATCTCCTCGACGCCCATCTCGCGGAGCGCCAGGGTGGCCAGGATGCTGGTGGCCAGGTCCTCGCCCGTGCTGATCACGGCGGCGTCGACCGTGGCCGCCCCGATCTCGCGCAGGAGGTCCCGGTTGGTCGCGTCCCCGACCACGCCGCGCGTCATCATGGGCGCGTAGCGGTCCACCAGCTCCCCGCGCTCCTCGATCGAGATGACCTCGTGGCCCTGCGCGTGGAGCGCGCGGGCCACCCACGAGCCGAAGTGTCCGAGGCCGATCACGAGGAACCGCTTCACACTCGCCATGACTCCTCCCCTGCGTGTCGCGTCTCGCCGCCGGATCCGGCCGCCCCGGTGCCTTGCGGGAGCGTCGTGGGCGGCCGCGCCGTGGGCGGCCACGCCCCGCCCGGGCCCCTCGCTCGCCCCCTCATCCGATCACCACGTCCTCGCGGGCGTAGCGGTACCGGGCCCGCCGGTGCCCGCCGGCCGTGGCCATGGCCGACGCCACGGCGAGCGGTCCTACACGTCCCATGTACATGAGCGCCACTATGATGAGTCTCCCCATATCAGACAGATTCGAGGTGACTCCCATCGAGAGTCCCACGGTCCCGAACGCGCTGTGCGCCTCGAAGATCAGGCGAAGGAAGCCGGGCCGGTGGGTGAGCCCCTGGATGGGGAGCTCGGTCATCGAGAGGAGGAAGACCGCCCCCGCCAGGATGGCGAGCCCGCCGATGGTGAGCCCGGTGGCCCGCTGCAGCGTCTCGTCGGGGATCGTCCTCCCCATGAACGACACGTGCTCCCGGCCGCGGAGTCTCGACCACAGGACGAGCACCAGGAGGGCCACCGTCGTCGTCTTCAGGCCCCCCGCCGTCGAGCCCGGCGAGCCTCCGATGATCATGAGGACGATCGTCAGGAAGAGCGAGGGGTTCGAGACCGCGTCGTAGCTCACCGTGTTGAAGCCGGCCGTTCGCGGCGTCACGGCCATGAACCACGCGTTCGTGAGCTTGTCGGTCCACCCGAGGCCGCGCAGCTCGTTGCTTCCCTCGAAGACGAGGAAGAGGGCCGTCGAGCCCACGAGGAGGACGGCCGTGGTGAGGACGGCCAGGCGCGTGTGCGTGGTGAGGCGGTCCGTCTCGCCCAGCCGGTAGCGGGCCCGGCAGTCGGCCATGACCAGGAAGCCGATCCCTCCCAGGATGATGAGGCCCGAGACCGTGAGCAGCGTGACGGGCGAGGTCCGGAGGCCGACCAGCGAGTCCGAGAACACGGAGAAGCCGGCGTTGCAGAAGGCGGAGATGGCGTGGAAGACCGCCGGCCACAGGGCGTGGGCCGCCCCCATCCGCCCCGACCAGTCCGCCCACAGGATCGCCGCGCCGATGGCCTCGAGGATGACCGTGGAGGCGACGACGGCCTTGACCAGGGTGCGCGGGTCCAGGTGGCGGAAGGCCGAGGCGTGCCCGCCCGCCGCCTCCTCGGCGCGCAGGCTGGCGCGCCGGCCCAGGAGCGAGATCACGAGCGTCGTGAACGTGAGGATGCCCAACCCGCCCGCCTCGATGAGGAGGGCGATCCACGCCTGACCGAGCGGCGTGAAGTAGGTGGCCGTGTCCACGACGATGAGCCCCGTGACGCACACGGCGCTCGTGGACGTGAACAGCGCGTCCACGACGCCCAGCCGCGGCCCGGTGTAGAGGCCGGGAAGCACCAGGAGCCCGAGCGTCCCGACCAGGATGAGGCCCGCGAACGAGAAGAGGAAGAGCTGCGTGGCCGGGAGCGAGCGCCGGCCCGCCTCGGCGGCACGTCTCGTGAAGGTCTCCCACGGGCGGCGGCCCAGGAACACGTGCGTTCCGTCCTAGGCCCGCGCGAGGAGCGGCGCGGGGACCGTCGGCTTGCGGCGCTCGGCTCGTCGCGGCATGACGCGTCCCCGGCTGATGGAGCGAGGAGACCAGAATGAGGCGAACCCGGGCATATCGCTACCGCCCGGCGGCGGCCGGCGCAACCGCGGGGGCGCCGAGCACGTCGGCCGGCGGGCCGGTCGACACCGGGGAAGGGCGGGTGTATGATTTCGGGAAGGCGTTCTCCCGGGCCCGTAGCTCAGCTGGTCAGAGCGGGGAACTCATAATTCCAAGGTCGCAGGTTCGAGTCCTGCCGGGCCCACTCACGTCCGACCGGCGAGGTTTCCGAAGTTCCCGCGCCGCCGTAACATCGGTGCGGCCGCGCCTCGGGCACCGACGTTCACCACACGCATCGAGATACACCGGGACATGGAGTCCGCGAGTCAGCTGAAGAGCCGGGCCCGGCGCCTCGAGTCGGCGGGAGACTTCGAGGAGGCGCTCGAGTTGTACGAGAAGGCGCTCCGGCGGTCGGCGGGAGACCCCGATGCGATGCCGGACCCCACCCTCCAGCTTCGCGTCGCCGACCTCCACTACCGTCTGGAGCGACCGGGACTGGCGCTCTCCGAGTACGAGCGTGCGGCGGAGCTCTACCGCGAGCTCGGCCTCATGGTCAACGCCATAGCCGTGTGGAAGAAGGTCGCCCGCGTCTACGAGGACGCGCCGCATCCAAACCGGCGGCTGGCGGAGCTCCAGCTGGCCATGGGGCTCGTGGCCGACGGCCGGTCGAGCCTACGGACCTTCGTCGAGGGCTGCGCGGGGACGGACCGGGAGGAGCAGGCCGTCGAGGCCATGGTGGAGTTCCTTCGGGCCTCGCCCGACCCGGAGATCGCCACGTTGCTGGCGCGGTGGCTCGGCGGGCGGGGGTCCCCTCCGGAGGCTGCGGTCGAGACGCTCGAGCGGACCCGGCGCCGGCTCGAGGACGAGGGGCGCGCGGCCGCGGAGTTCGAGCAAGCGATGGAGGAAATCCTGGGACCGTCCACCTGAGTTCCGGACCCACCGGCCCCAGCGAGTGTAGGCCAGCCCGGAAGAAAGCTGTCCGGCGCCCGGATCCCGCCGCGGATCGCGATCGGGAAGGCGCCGGCGTTCACGTTGGAGAGACGGCACGAGGATGCTGACGGAAACCACTCAGGAGGAAGCACCGGCGGACCGCGCGGGCTTCGGGGAGCTCGGACTCTCGGAAGCGTCGCTCGGCGCGCTCCGCAAGCTCGGCTACACCGACCCCACCCCCATCCAGAGGAAGGCGATCCCGCCGGCGCTCGAGGGCTCCGACGTCCTGGGGTCGGCGCAGACGGGGACCGGCAAGACCGCCGCGTTCTCGCTCCCCATGATCCAGCGGCTCGCCGGCGAGGAGGGCGCGCAGGGGACCCTGCGCGGGCTCGTCGTGACGCCCACGCGCGAGCTGGCCCAGCAGGTCGAGCGGGCCATCCGGGGCTACGCCGCCACCACGCCGATCGAGTCGACGTTCGTGCACGGCGGCGTCCCGATCGGCCCGCAGATCCGGGCGCTCGAGTGGGGCTGCGACATCCTGGTCGCGACGCCGGGGCGGCTCCTGGACCACATGGAGCGTGGCACGGTGAGCCTGGGGTCGATCGAGGTGCTGGTCCTCGACGAGGCCGACCGGATGCTCGACATGGGCTTCATCGACGACGTGCGGCGCATCGTGGCCGGCACTCCGGACTCGCGCCAGACGCTCCTGTTCTCGGCCACGATCCCGGACCCGATCCTCTACCTGGCCAGCCAGATCATGCGGGAGCCGGTCCGGGTGCAGGTGGGCCTCGAGAAGGCCGCCGAGGGGATCGAGGAGGTCATCCACCCGGTCGACCGCGCCGAGAAGCACGAGCTCCTCCTCCACCTCCTGGAGAGCCGCGACGAGGGCCAGATCCTGGTGTTCACGCGGCGCCGCGACACGACCAGCTACCTGGCCGACTACCTGCGCTCCCGGGGGCTCTCGGTGGACGACCTGCACGGCGGCAAGTCGCAGGCCGACCGCACGCAGAGCCTGCAGCGCTTCCGCGAGGGCGGCACGCGGATCCTGGTGGCCACCAACGTCGCCGCTCGCGGGCTCGACATCCGGGGGATCCGCCACGTGGTGAACTTCGACGTGCCGGAGGACCCGCGCGACTACGTCCACCGCGTGGGGCGCACGGCCCGCGCCGACGAGACCGGCGACGCGATCACGCTCATGTCCCCCCACGAGTGGCTCATGGTGCGCGACATCGAGAAGCTCACCGGCGAGGCGATCGAGCGGCAGTCGGTGGAGGGCTTCGAGCCGAGCGTGGAGCCGCTCGACGCGGTCGAGCCGACCGACGAGGAGCCCGAGCGTCCTCGCTCGCGGCTGAGCCGCGGCCGGCGGCGGCGCTGAGCCCGGACCGCCTGGCCACGGGGCGTCGGGCACCGCCGGGACCGCGCGTCGCGGCGCCGCTCCGGGGGGGCGCTCTCCGGCCGTCCGACCGGCCGTGCTCTTTCATCGTCCCGCGAGGCCCGATAGCTTGCCGGGCTTCGGGTGCGTCCGGGCTCCGGGCGCCAGCTCGTGAACCGAGATTCGACGTGAGATGCTGAGCACCATAAAAGGACGGCTCGTCGTCATCGGCGCCCTGCTTCTGCTGTGCGTGTGGGCGCTGGTGCCCAAGACGGGGCCGGACGGCAACGAGGTCTCCCCCATCAACCTGGGGCTGGACCTCCAGGGCGGAATGCACCTGGCCGTCGAGGTGGCCGACTCCTCGGGCGCGATGACCGAGCAGCAGAAGGCGGACGCCATCGACCGCACGCTCACCACGATCCGCAACCGGATCAACCAGTTCGGCGTGCGCGAGCCCACCATCCAGAAGGCGGGCGACCAGCGCATCATCGTCGAGCTGGCGGGGATCGAGAACCCGGAGCGGGCCAAGGAGATCGTCGAGAAGACGGCCTTCCTGGAGTTCACGATCGTGAAGGGCAGCGACGAGCTCCGGCGGGCGCTCCCGCGCATGGACCGGGCGATCGTCGACTCGCTGGGCCCCCAGAGCGTGGGCGCCCCCGAGCTGGGGGGCGCGCAGGGCCAGGCCGGACAGGGCCGGCAGAAGGGCCTGAACGAGATCCTCGGCGGCGGGGACACGACCGCGGGCGGCTCCGATTCGGCCGCAGCCGGGTCGGACACGGCCGCGGGAGGCGGAGCGGACACCTCCGCCGCCGACCAGGGCGGGAGCCTGCGGCCCCTGAGCGCGCTCCTCCTCGAGTCGGGCGCGCCGGGCGAGTTCCTGGTCGCCGAGCAGGACGTACCGACCGTGAGGAAATACCTGGGGCTCCCCGGCGTGAACGACGCCCTACCGCGGAACACGCGGCTGGCCTGGGGCGCCGACCCGGTGGGCGAGGGGGGGAACAGCTTCCTGCCCCTCTACGTCCTGGACCAGCAGCCGCTGGTGACCGGCGACCAGCTGGCCGACGCCGGGCCGGCCACCCGGGACCCGACCTACAACGAGCCGGTCGTGCCGTTCACGATGACGCGGCAGGGCGCGCGCATGCTCCAGCGGGGCACGAGCCGCCACGTGGGCGACCAGATGGCCATCCTCCTGGACGGGAAGGTGCAGAGCGCGCCCGTGATCAAGCAGACGCTGAGCCGCCGCGCCCAGATCGAGATGGGGACGGGCTCCTCTCTCCAGGAGGCCCAGGACCTGGCGCTCATCCTCCGCGCCGGCGCCCTGCCGGTCCCGATCAGGATCGTCGAGGAGACGACCGTCGGCCCCTCGCTCGGCGCGGACTCGATCGCCAAGGGGAAGCTGGCCTTCGCGATCGGAATCGTGCTCGTGGTGCTCATCATGATCGTCTACTACCGGGTGGCCGGGTTCATGGCCGTGGGGGCCCTGTGCTTCTACGTGCTCCTCGTGCTGGGGGGGCTGGCCGGGCTCAACGCCACGCTCACGCTGCCGGGGATCGCGGGGCTCATCCTCTCGGTCGGGATGGCCGTGGACGCCAACGTCCTGATCTTCGAGCGCGTGCGTGAGGAGCTCGGGATGGACAAGACCGCCCGGACGGCGGTCGAAGCGGGCTTCCAGCACGCCATGTCGGCCATCGTGGACTCGAACCTCACCACGCTCATCACGGCGGCCATTCTCTTCCAGTTCGGCACCGGGGCGATCAAGGGCTTCGCGGTCACCCTGTCCATCGGCATCATCGCCTCCTTCTTCACGGCGGTCTTCGTGACGCGGACGCTCTTCATGGTCTACCTGGAGAAGCACCGCTCCGGAGAGCCGGTCAGCATCTAGACGCCCAGGGCCAGGAATCCATGCGACTGTTCAAGGACGCCAGCTACGACTTCCTCAACAACCGGAAGCGCGCCTACGTCTTCTCGGCGCTCCTCCTCCTCGTGGGCATCTTCTTCCTGACGGTCCATCACGGCCTGAGCTACGGGGTGGACTTCACGGGTGGCACCCTCATGCAGGTGAAGTTCGGGAAGGCCACCGACGTGGCGCAGGTCCGGAGCGCGATCTCCGGGCTGCGCGGCGGGGAGTCGCAGATCCAGCAGCTCGGCCAGAGCGACACGTACGTGATCCGGCTGCCGGTCTTCCAGTCCGACCAGCAGCGGGACGTGGGCGACGAGCTGCGCTCGGCGCTCGCGAGCACGTTCGGTCAGGACGGCTATACCGTGGAGCGCACGGAGGCGGTCGGGCCCAAGGTGGGGAACGAGCTGCAGCGGAAGGCGATCGAGGCCATCCTCATCGCCTTCGGCCTCACCCTCGTCTACCTGGCCTTCCGGTTCGAGTGGCGCTTCGGGGTGGCGGCCATCATCGCCACCGGCCACGACATCCTGATCACCTTCGGATTCATCTCGATGTTCAACGTGGACATCACGCTGGCCACGGTGGCGGCGGTGCTCACGATCGTGGGTTACTCGCTCAACGACACGATCATCGTGTTCGACCGGATGCGCGAGAACTTCAAGGGGAAGCGCAAGGAGCAGTACGTCGACACGCTGAACCGGTCCATCAACGAGACGCTCCCGAGGACGGTCCTCACCAGCGGGACGACGCTGGCCACCCTCTTTGCCCTCTTCATCTTCGGGGGCGAGGTCATCCGTCCCTTCGCACTGGTCCTCATCCTTGGGATCGGCATCGGGACATTCTCCTCGATCTTCGTGGCCTCGCCGGCCCTGTTGGAGATCGAGAACTGGCTGCAGCGGCGGGAGGCGGCGGCGTAGGACCGTGTCCGGCGCCACGCTCTTCGATTCGCACCTCCATCTGACCGACGGCCGCCTGGCGGGCGACCTCGACGCGGTCCTCGCGGCCGCCCGGGACGCGGGCGTGCGCGAGATGGTCACGGTGGGCACCTCCCCGGACGACGCCGAGGCGGCGTGCGAGCTGGCGTCCTCCCTCGAGGACGTGTGGGCCACCGCCGGGCTCCACCCCCACGAGGCCCGGGAGTTCGGCCCCGACGTGCGGGCCCGGCTCGAGGGGCTGGCGGGGCGTGGAGAGGTCGTGGCCATCGGGGAGACCGGCCTCGACTACCATTACGACAACTCGCCCCGGGCGGCCCAGCGCCGGGCGTTCGAGGCGCAGGTGGCCCTGGCGGAGTCGGCGGACCTCCCGGTCGTGGTCCACAGCCGCGACGCGGACGAGGACACGGCGTCGGTGATCCAGACGGCGGGGTCGGGGGTCCGAGGGGTGCTCCACTGCTTCACGGGCGGAGACGGGCTCCTGGATGCGGCGCTCGAGGCGGACTGGCACGTCTCCTTCTCCGGGATCGCCACCTTCGGGAGCTGGGACGGGGCCGCGCGGGTGGCCCGGGTCCCCTCCGACCGGCTCCTCATCGAGACCGACAGCCCCTATCTCGCGCCCGTCCCCGAGCGAGGCCACCGGAACGAGCCTGCCTTCCTGGTCCACACCTGCCGGGCCGTGGCGGAGCAGCGGCACGAGGAGCCGGACGAGGTCGCGGCCCACGCGAGGGCCGCGGCCAGGAGGTTCTACGGGCTGGACGCCGCCGAGGGCTAGGCGGCGCCGCACCGGGAGCAGGCCGCGCCGCACCGGGAGCAGGCCGCGCGGGAAGGGACGAGGGGAGCCACGACGTACCGCGGACGTCTCACGGGAGAGGACGCCATGCGCACGATTCACCAGCTGTTCGGGACCTCGCCGTTCGGTCCCCTGGTCGAGCACACGCGGCGGGTCCACGAGACCGTGGAGCTGGTGCGGCCCGTCCTGGACGCCTACCTGGACGAGGACTGGCCCCGCTGCGAGGAGCTCTACGAGGAGATCTCCCGCCGCGAGCACAAGGCGGACAAGCAGAAGAACGAGATCCGCGACCACCTGCCCAAGTTCCTCTTCCTGCCGGTCGACCGCGGGGACCTGCTCTCGTACCTGAAGGAGCAGGACGCGATCGCCGACGCCACCGAGGACCTGGCGGTCATGCTGACCTTCCGGCCCCGGCCCACGCCCGAGGCCCTCAAGCCCATGATACGCGACCTGGCCGACCAGGTCGTCCGCACCAGCGAGCTCCTGGTCGAGGCCGGCTCCGAGCTCGTGGAGCTGTTCGAGGCCTCCTTCGGCGGGCCCGAGGTCGACCGGGTGCTGGAGATGGTGGCCGAGGTGAACCAGCAGGAGTGGGAGGCCGACAAGCGGCAGCGGAAGGTCACCCGGGCGCTCCTCGAGGAGGCCGATGGCCTCGACCCGGTGGCGGTCTTCCTGTGGATGCGGACGCTGAACGTGCTGGGCAGGATCGCCAACCACGCCGAGAACACGGGGGACCTCCTGCGCATGATGGTGCACCGACGGTGAGGACGAGGGAGCGGGGCCGCGGGCGCCGGCGGGCCGCCGGCGGGGCGCGGGGGGAGCGGTGAGCTCCGCCACGATCGCCCTGGTCATCGGGATGGTCTCGGCCGCGTACATGGCGTGGAACATCGGTGCCAACGACGTGGCCAACGCCATGGGGACCTCGGTGGGTTCGGGGGCGCTGACCCTGGGCGCGGCCGTGGTCCTGGCCGGCATCTTCGAGTTCGCCGGGGCGTCGCTCGTGGGGACCCACGTGACCGAGACGATCCGCACGGGGATCCTGGACACGTCGGCGTTCGCGGCGGGGAGCCCGATCCTCGGGCCCGAGGGGCCGCGGATCCTCCTGCTCGGGATGGTCTCGGCCCTCCTGGCCGCGGGCATCTGGCTCCAGGTGGCCACCAGCCTCGGCCTCCCGGTCTCGACCACCCACTCGATCGTGGGCTCCCTGGTCGGCTTCGGGCTCGTGTCCGTCGGGAGCCAGTCCGTGCGCTGGGGCGTCGTGGCCAAGGTCTCGGCCAGCTGGGTCCTGTCGCCGATCCTCGGGGCCATGGTGGCCGCCGGGATGTTCATGTTCATCTCCTACGGGATCCTGCGAAGGGAGGACCCCGCCGGCGCCACCCGCGCCATGGGACCCCATCTCGTGGCCGCCGTGGCGTTCCTCCTCGTCCTCAGCTTCGTCTACAAGGTCGTCGACGACATCCTCACCTCGCCGCCGTGGTGGGTGGTCGTGGTGGTGGCAGCCGGGGTGGCCGGGCTCGCCTACCTTCTGGCCAGGGCCCTGATCGAGCGCGGGTGGACGGAGCCGGCGAAGCCGTTCGCGTACGTCGAGGGGGTGTTCGGCCGGCTGCAGATCGTCACGGCCTGCTACGTGGCCTTCGCGCACGGGGCCAACGACGTGGCCAACGCCGTCGGGCCGGCCGCCGCGGTCGTCCAGATCCACCAGCTGGGGTCCCTCCCGCCGCACGTTCCCGTGCCCGAGTGGATCCTCATCGTGGGCGGGATCGGCATCGTGATCGGCCTGGGGACGTGGGGCTACAAGGTGATCGCCACCGTGGGCGGCGCGATCACCGAGCTCACCCCCACGCGCGGCTTCAGCGCCGAGTTCGGCGCCGCCACCACCGTGCTCGTGGCCTCGCGCATGGGCCTCCCGGTCTCGACCACGCACACGCTGGTGGGGGCGGTGATCGGGGTGGGGCTCGCCCGCGGCCTGGCCGCCATCAACCTCCGCGTGGTGGGCCGGATCGTGAACTCGTGGATCGTGACCCTCCCGGTGGCGGGCGCCCTGGCCGCGGGCCTGTTCGAGGTGCTCCGCCACTTCCTGGCCTGAGGGGGACGGAGGCGAGCGTGCCGACCCGGATCCGCATCCTCCCCGACAGGGTCGCCAACCAGATCGCCGCGGGCGAGGTGGTCGAGCGGCCCGCCTCCGTCGTGAAGGAGCTCGTCGAGAACGCGCTCGACGCCGGGAGCCGGCGGGTGGACGTGGCCCTCCGGGGCGGCGGGAAGACCGAGATCCGGGTGGCCGACGACGGGATGGGGATGGAGCGCGAGGACGCCCTCCTGGCCCTGGACCGCCACGCCACGAGCAAGATCCGGGAGGCCGAGGACCTCCACCGCGTCTCCTCCTTCGGCTTCCGGGGGGAGGCCCTCCCGTCGATCGCCGCCGTGAGCCGCTTCGAGCTGGAGACCGCGCCCGAGGGGGGCGGCGCGGGGACCCGCCTCCGGGTGCGGAGCGGGCGCGTCCAGTCCGTGGACGAGGTGGCGAGGCGCCCGGGGACGACCGTGACCGTTCGGGCGCTGTTCGGAGACGTCCCCGCCCGGGCCAAGTTCCTGCGCTCGGCGTCCGCGGAGACCCGCTCCTGCAGCGAGGCCGTCACGCTCCTGGCCCTCGCCAACCTGGGGACGGCCTTCCACGTCGAGTCCAACGGCCGCTCCCTCCTCGACCTCCCGCGAGCGGACGCGCTCCGCCTGCGCGTGGCCGACCTGTGGGGCTCGGAGGCGGCGTCCGAGATGCTCGGGGTGGACCGGACGTCCGGGGACGTGAGGGCGGCCGGCCTCGTCCAGCGTCCCGACGCGGCGGGGCGGGGGACGGGCCGCCGCTACCTGTTCGTGAACGGGCGCCCCTTCCAGGACGCGGGACTCCACCGGATCGTGGACGAGGCTTACCGGACCACCGTCCCGGGGGACGTGCGGCCCGCCTTCCTCCTCTACCTCAGCGTCCCGCCGCGCACCGTGGACGTGAACGTCCACCCCGCCAAGGCCGAGGTCCGCTTCCGCGAGCGGACGGAGGTCGAGGCGGCCGTGCGCGGCGCGGTGCGGGCCGCGCTGGGCGGCCTCGAGAGCGCGGCGCCGGTCGGGGGCGGGGGCCCGGAGCGTCCCGGGGGCGGCGAGGGGGCGGCGGACGAGGGCCGCGGCGGCGGTCGGGGCGGCGCGCCGCAGGGGCCGACCGGGAGCGCCCCGGCCGTGCGGGAGCGGGAGCGGGGCGTCCCGGTCGAGGAGGCCGGCGGCGGCCGGGAGGAGCCGGGGCCCGGGCGCGCGGCCGCGGGCCCGGACCGTACGGCCGGGGGCCCCGGCGGGGAGCCGGTCCCGGCCCCCGAGACCGGGACCCGCCCCTCCCAGCTCGCGCTCTTCGTCCCGGGCGGCGGCGAGGGGGCGGCGGCCGGCGAGCTGGGCGAGTCCGAGCCCCCGGCGGGCCGGGCCGCCCCCCCGGAGCTGTGGCAGCTCCACGACCGGTACATCCTGGCCTCCGTGCGCGACGGACTCCTCCTCATCGACCAGCACTCGGCCCACGAGCGCGTCCTGTTCGAGGAGGTCATGCGCCGCTTCGAGGACGAGGGGAGGGGGAGCTCCCAGCGGCTCCTGTTCCCGATCACGCTCCGCCTGGACCCGGCCGAGTACTCGGCCGTCGACGAGCTCTCGGGCCTCCTCCGGCGGACCGGCTTCGAGCTCGACCCGTTCGGGGACCGGACCGTCATCATCCACGCGGCGCCCCAGCCGCACCCCGGATTCGACGCCGAGCGCTGCTTCCGGGAGATGATCGAGGAGCTGACGCACGGCTCGGCGCTCGTGGACTCGGCGCGCAACCAGCACGAGCGGATCGCCAAGAGCCTGGCGTGCAAGGGCGCGATCAAGGCGGGCCAGCCCCTCTCCCGGGCCGAGATGGCCGAGCTGGTGGACCGCCTGTTCGCCACCGAGCTCCCGGGCCACGACGTCCACGGCCGCCCGACCATCCTCCGCCTCACGCTGGACGAGCTCGAGCGCCGCTTCGGCCGGACCTGATGGGCCGGGCCCGGGCGGCGTCCCGACCCGAATCCGGGATCGCGATCGTCGGACCCACCGCCACCGGGAAGAGCGAGCTGGCGGTGGTCGTGGCCGAGCGCCTGGGCGGCGAGATCGTCTCGGTCGACAGCCGCCAGGCCTACCGCGGCCTCGAGATCGGGACGGCCGCCCCCACGCCGGAGCAGCGGCGGCGCGTCCCCCACCACGGCGTGGCATTCCTCGAGCCCGGCGAGCGCTGGTCGGCCGGGCGCTTCGCCCGCCGGGCGCGGCAGTGGATCTCCGGGATCCGGGCGAGGAGCCGGGTCCCGGTCCTGGCGGGCGGGACGGGCTTCTTCCTGGCGGCCCTCACGGACCCCCCCTTCCGCGAGCCCGACATGGACCCGGAGCGGCGCGAGCGGCTCGAGCGTTGGCTCTCGGGCCTGGACGAGGCCGAGCTCCGGCGCTGGACCCGGAGGCTGGACCCGGAGCTCGAGCGCGAGCTCGGCACGCTCGACCCCCAGCGCTGCGCCCGCACCCTGGAGCTGGCCCTCCTGGCCGGCCGGCCGGTCACCTGGTGGCACCGGAACGGGGCGCCCGAGGCCGAGCCGCTCCGCTTCCTCGTCTTCGGTCTCGAGCTCCCGGGCGAGCTCCACCGCGAGCGCATCCGCCGGCGCACGGAGGCCCTGCTCGAGGCCGGGTGGCCCGAGGAGGTGCGGCGGCTCCTCGGGGAGGGGCGGGACCCGGACCAGCGGGCGCTCTCGGCCCTGGGGTACGATGCCGTGGCGGCGCTCGTCCGGGGCGAGCGGGGCAGGGAGGAGGTGCTCGAGGAGATCGTGCGGGACACGTGGCACTACGCCCGCCGGCAGCGCACCTGGTTCCGGCACCAGCTCCCGGAGGGGACGGTCCGGCTGGACGCCCGGCGGCCGGTCGACCAACTTGCGGACCGCGTGACGGAGGCCTGGGAGGAGGAGCGGCGACGGGCATGAAGATCGGGATCACCTGCTATCCGACCTACGGCGGCTCGGGGGCCGTCGCCACCGAGCTCGGCCTGGAGCTGGCCCGCCGCGGCCACGAGGTCCACTTCGTCTCCTACGCCCAGCCCTTCCGGCTCACGACGTTCCACCCGGGCATCTTCTTCCACGAGGTGGAGATGATGCCCTACCCGCTCTTCGAGTACCCTCCCTACTCGCTGGCGCTGGCGGTGTCCCTGCACGGCGTCACGGTGGAGCACGACCTGGACCTCCTGCACGTGCACTACGCCGTCCCGCACGCCACGAGCGCGTGGGTGGCGAGGGAGATGCTCCGGGCCGACGGGCGGGACGTCCGCATCATCACCACCCTGCACGGCACGGACATCACGCTCGTGGGGCAGGACGCCTCGTTCCGGCCGATCACCCGCTTCTCGATCGAGCGCTCCGACGGCCTGACCGCGGTCTCCGAGCACCTGAAGGCCCGCACCACGGAGACGTTCGGCTGCGAGGGCCGCCGCATCCGCGTCATCCCCAACTTCGTCGACCCCGAGACCTACGACCGCGCTTCCACCGACTGCCACCGGAAGGACCTGGCCGATCCGGGCGAGAAGATCGTCATGCACATCTCCAACTTCCGGAGGGTGAAGAGGATCGACGACGTGGTGAAGATCTTCGCGCGCATCGCGGAGCGCGTCCCCTCGCGCCTGGTCCTCATCGGGGACGGGCCCGAGCGCGGGCTCGCGGCTCGGACGGCCGAGGAGGAGGGCGTAGGGGGGCGCACGACGTTCCTGGGGAAGCTCGAGTCGGTGGCGCCCCTCCTGGCGTGCGCCGACCTCTTTCTCCTCCCCAGCGAGGAGGAGTCCTTCGGCCTGGTGGCGCTGGAGGCCCAGGCCAGCGGCGTGCCCGTGGTCGGGTCGGCGGGGAGCGGGCTCGAGGAGGTGCTCGAGCCGGGCGTGACGGGCTGGCTCCATCCGGTCGGGGACGTCGAGTCCATGGCTTCGAGCGGGGCCCGGGTGCTCGCGGACGGGGACCTGTGGCGCGCCACCTCGGCTGCGTCCCGCGAGCGCGCGGTGACGCGCTTCTCGGCGGAGCGGGTCGTGCCCGAGTACGAGGCCTACTACCGCGAGGTGGTCGGGGACGCCGCGCACCGGCTCGCGGCCGCGTCGGGCACGGCGCCGGCGTCCGGGGACGGGGCTCCCGGGGACGCGGCTCCGCAGGGAGACGGCGCGTGAGCCCGCTCGACGCCCTGGTCCTCGGGGTGATCCAGGGCCTCACCGAGTTCCTCCCCGTCTCGAGCAGCGGCCACCTGGTGCTCGCACAGGCGCTCCTCGGGCTCCGGCTGAACGGCGTGGCCTTCGACGTGGTCCTCCACGTGGCGACGCTCTCGGCGGTCCTGTGGGTCTACCGGGAGCGCGTCCTCGCGCTGGCCGGCGGGGTCCTGCGCGGGCGGGCCGAGAGCTGGCGCTACTTCGGGCTGCTCCTCCTGGCGTCCGTGCCCGCGGGACTCGTGGGCTACTTCGGGGAGGACTTCTTCGAGCGGGTGTTCTCGCGGCCGGTGGCGGCGGCCGCCTTCCTCCTGGTCACGGGGATCGTGGTGTGGTCGATCCGCTTCGCGCTGCCGCGGGCGGAGCGCGAGACGCCGCGTGCCGGGGACGCGTGGTGGGTGGGCGTGGCCCAGGCCGTCTCGATCCTCCCCGGGATCTCCCGGTCGGGGAGCACGGTCGCGGCCGGGGTGTGGCTGGGCGTGGACGGGATCCGCATGGCGGAGTTCTCGTTCCTCATGTCGGTCCCGGCCATCGCCGGGGCGGCCGTGCTGCAGATGGGGGACTTCGGCCCGGCGGCGGCCCAGGTGGGCGTCCCCGCCATGGTCATCGGCTTCGTGACGGCGCTCGGGGCCGGCGTGCTGGCGATCCGCATCTTCCTCCGGATGCTCCGGGCCCGGAGCTTCCACTACTTCGGCTACTACTGCTGGATCGTCGGGGGCGGCTACCTCATCGCCGCCCTCCTCGTGCCGGGCCTCAGGGGATGAGCGGCCCGCGGGCCGGCGAGCTGGACGCGGCCGCCCTCGTGGCGGCCGCGCTTGCCGAGGACGTGGGGGACGGGGACCGGACGAGCCTGTGGGCGGTCCCCGCAGGCGCTCGCGGCGCGGCCCGGATCGTGGCCCGGGAGGCCGGCGTGGTGGCGGGCGCCGGTCCGGCCGGCGAGGTCTTCCGCGCCGTGGACCCGGAGCTCGAAGCGCGCTGGGAGCGGGCCGACGGGGACCGGGTCGGCGCCGGGGACGTGGTGGCCACGGTGGAAGGCCCCCTCGGCGGCCTTCTCACCGCCGAGCGCACGGCCCTCAACTTCCTGGGCCGCCTCTCGGGGATCGCCACCCTCACCGCCCGCTTCGTGGCGGCGGTCGAGGGGACCGGTTGCCGGATCACCGACACGCGCAAGACGACGCCGGGATGGCGGCGGCTCGAGAAGGCGGCGGTCGCGGCCGGCGGCGGCGCGAGCCACCGCTTCGGCCTCTACGACATGGTCCTCGTCAAGGAGAACCACATCCGGGCGGCGGGCGGGGTGACCGCCGTGCTGGAGCGGGTCCTGCCCCCGGCGCGGGCCGAGGGACTCCCGGTCGAGATCGAGGTCACGACGCTCGAGGAGCTCGAGCAGGCGCTGGCCGCCTCTCCGGACCGGATCCTGCTGGACAACATGGGCCCGGATCGGCTCCGCGCCTGCGTCGCGAGGACGGCCTCCGCGGATCCCCCCCGGCCGCTCCTGGAGGCGTCGGGCGGCGTGGCCCTGGCGTCGGTGCGCGAGATCGCCGGAACCGGGGTGGACGTGGTGTCGGTGGGGGCGCTCACGCACTCCGCCCCGGCGCTCGACCTGTCGCTCCTCGTGGAGGAAGCATGACGCCCGGGAAGACATCATGACGCCCAGCAAGGCCAGGAAGTGGGCCGGCCTCACGCTCGACGAGCTCCGGGACCGCTGGGGCCGGGACGACGTCCACCTGTTCGGCTCGGTCGGGTCCACCAACGACGTGGCCCGCGAGCTGGCCGAGGAGGACGCTCCGTCCGGGACCGTCGTGCTGGCCCGCGAGCAGTCGGGCGGGCGGGGCCGCGCCGGCCGATCGTGGTACTCGCCGGAGGGCGGCGTCTACCTCAGCATGGTCTTCCGGCCCGGCCGGGTGGAGAACCCCGAGCTCCTCCCGATCCTGGCGGGCCTGGGCATGGCCGCGGAGCTGGAGCGAAGGATCGAGGGACTCGTGCCCGCGCTCAAGTGGCCCAACGACCTGGTCGCCGGGGACCGGAAGTTCGGCGGCATCCTGAGCGAGGCGGCCTGGGGCGAGGACGGCATCCGGCACCTGGTGGTGGGCACCGGGATCAACGTGGCTCCGCTGGGCTCCGGGGCGCCGCGGGGGCTGCGCTCGCGCGCCATCTCGATCGAGGGCGTGGTCGACCACGACGTGCCGCTCGAGGAGGTGGCCGACGCGGTGGTGGCGGGCCTGGAGGCCTACGTGCCCTCGGCGCCGCCGCGGCTCGACGCCGAGCTCCTGAAGCTGGCCGACCGCTACGACTGGCTCCGGGACCGCCGCGTGCACGTGACGCCGCCCGACGCGGAGGAGGGCCTTCCCGGCGTGTGCGTCGGGATCGCGCCGGACGGCGCGCTCCTCTTCCGACCCGACCGCGGGGCGCTCCGCCGGCTCCACGGCGGGACGGTCCGGGCCGAGGAGGCCCGCTCTTGATCCTGGCCATCGACGTCGGGAACACCGAGACGGTCCTCGGCCTCTTCCACGAGCCGGGCGACCCCGAGAACGCGTCGTCGGACGCCGGAGGGGAAGGGCCCGACCGCCGCGACCTGGAGCCCGTGCACGCGTGGCGCCTGGCCACCGACGCGCGGCGGACGGCCGACGAGCACGCCTTCATCCTCCAGGGCTTCCTGGACCGCTCGCTCTCCCCCTCCGACGGTCCGCTCCGCCGGGGGATCATGGCGTCGGTCGTCCCCGTGATGGACCGGGTGTGGAAGAGCGCCTGCCGGAGCCTGGGTGTCGAGCTCGAGGTAGTGAGCGTCCGCACGCCGCTCCCGATCCGACTGGACGTGGACGACCCGGCCGGCGTCGGGGCCGACCGCATCGTAAACACCCTGGCGGCGTCGGTCCTCTACCGGAGGAACACGGTCGTGGTCGACCTGGGGACGGCGACCACCTACGACTGCATCACCGACGAGGGCGTCTTTCTGGGTGGCGTGATCGCGCCCGGGCCGCGCGCGGGACTCGAGCGGCTGACCGCCGCGGCCTCGCGCCTCCCGCAGGTCGAGCTGGCGCCGCCCGAGCGGGTCATCGGACGGCGGACCGAGGCGTGCCTCAACTCCGGGATCTTCTTCTCGGTCGTGGACGGGATCGACGGGATCGTGAGGCGGATCCTCGAGGAGTGGGCGCCCCGACAGCCGCTCGTGGTGGCCACCGGCGGCCTGGTCGGCATGCTCGCGCCCCACTGCCGGACCGTCGAGAGGATCGAGCCCCACCTCACGCTGCTCGGGCTGGCGCTCGTGGACCGGCACCTGGCCGGAGGTGGCGGGGCGGGCTGAAGGGCTCGGCGGCGGAGCGTGGGGGCCCCGCACGCCGCCCTCTCGAAGTAGGCCTCGAGAGGGCGGAGGAGGCCGGCGTCCGGCCGGGAGTCGGCTCCGGCGCCCGGGGAACGCCGGAGCTGCGGCTGCCTCAGCTCCCCCAGCCGTCCTGGAGCCTGGAGCGATATTTCTCGGCCAGATCCGGCCGCACGAGCCGGAGGATGAAGTAGCCCAGCAGGAGCACCACGGCCACCTTGATGGCCAGGACCGCCAGCGGCACCATCACCGAGAACAGGATCCCGAGGACCGCCAGTCCCAGGACCCCCACCACCAACAGCACCAGCAGCGATCGGATCATCTTTTCCTCCTCGCGCCGCCGCCGGGACCCTTCGGCCCCGGCGCGCGCCGGGTCATCCTCTGTCGCGTCGCCCGTCTCATCGTCAAGTCGTGTGCCGGCCGCTCGGGCCCGCACCCCACCGTACGGAGCGGCCGCGGGCCGGGTTTCAGCGGCCCTGGGGCCGGGTGCGCGCCGCCGCGCCGGGGGGCGCGGGCGCCAATGTGACAGCGCGGTGCCACGCTGGCAGACCGAACGGGCCGCAGGCCCGCCCCGGGGCGGCGAAACCCCCGGACGGAGCTGGCATGCCTCCTGCACCGGAGCAACGTCGAGGGACAGAGGTCCGCTCGGACCGGTCGTCCCGTTTTTTCAGAGCGCCGCGTTAGCACCCGGCGCGGAAGAGTGCTAACAGCACGCCGTGCCGGTGGCGAAAACGCCGGCGGCACGCGGACCGCGACAGGGATCGCGACGGGGCGCCGAACGTCGACCCGTAAATCGCACGAGGCAAGGAGGACCAGGGAGATGGCAACGGCATCGAAGACGAAGTCCAAAGTGCAGATCCGGCCCCTGGCCGACCGGGTGGTGGTGGAGCCCCTCGAGGAGACCGAGGAGATGAGGGGCGGCCTCTACATTCCCGATACGGCCAAGGAGAAGCCGCAGCAGGGCAAGGTCGTGGCCGTGGGACCCGGCCGCACGACGGACGAGGGTGAGCACGTCGAGGTCGAGCTCGAGGTCGGCGACCGCATCCTGTACGGCAAGTACTCGGGCACCGAGGTCACCGTGGCGGATCAGGAGCTCCTGATCATCCGCGAGAGCGACGTCCTGGCGGTCCTCGAGGACTGAGGCCCGAGACGGTACGACCCGGCCCCGCGCCCGGAGACGGGTCGCGCGGCCGGCCGAAGCACGTGAACCGCGACATCCGACAGGAGAGAACCACCATGGCGAAGGATCTGGAATTCGACACCGCCGCCCGGCAGCGGCTCAAGGCCGGCGTGGACAAGCTGGCTCGGGCCGTGAAGGTCACGCTGGGGCCCAAGGGCCGGAACGTGGTGCTCGAAAAGAAGTTCGGCAGCCCCACCATCACCAAGGACGGCGTGACGGTGGCCAAGGAGGTCGAGCTCGAGGACCCGATCGAGAACCTCGGGGCCAAGATGGTCAAGGAGGTCGCGACAAAGACCTCCGACACCGCCGGTGACGGGACCACGACCGCGACGGTCCTGGCCCAGGCCATCTTCCGCGAGGGCCTCAAGAGCGTCACGGCCGGCGTGAACCCGATGGCGCTCAAGCGCGGCATCGACTCGGCCGTCGAGAAGGTCGTCGACAACCTCCACGGGGTTTCGATCGAGACCACGGGCAAGAAGGAGATCGCCCAGGTCGCCGCGATCTCGGCCAACAACGACCCCGAGATCGGGGAGCTGATCGCCGACGCGATGGAGAAGGTCGGCAAGGACGGCGTGATCACGGTCGAGGAGGCCAAGGGCCTCGAGACCACGCTCGAGACCGTCGAGGGCATGCAGTTCGACC
>Ga0209918_1000266_pt1 | contig 38667 bp, 31 predicted proteins | sample SalPonD_shore_MG_FD_185712 | JGI IMG/M metagenome (GOLD analysis project Ga0209918, IMG submission 185712) | Salt pond soil microbial communities from South San Francisco under conditions of wetland restoration - Salt Pond MetaG... | ecosystem: Environmental > Aquatic > Marine > Intertidal zone... | reverse complement strand
GGACCTGCAGCCCGCGCAGGCGGGCCCGGACCCGCTCGCCCTCCAGGTAGAGGTCACCCTGCTCCATATAATGCAGCTGCCAGCCGCGGGCCTGGGCCTCCAGGAGCATGGCCAGGGTGGAGTCCTTTTTGAAATGGATGGCCCCGATGGGGTCCATGATTACGCCGAGTTTGATGGTCATCTGGGTATGGCTGCTGCTGAGGGCGCCGTGGCGTGCGCCGCGGGGGCAGGCGGGCGGCCGATGGCCGAGCGGGCCCGGCCAGTAGACCCCGGGTCCGGGGCATGGTTCCGGGCCCGGGCGCTGTTCCTGGTCAAGTTTTTCCGGCCGCGCGCCGATACGTACAGGTGTGCGCCGGGAAGGGGGGCCGGCGCTGCTGCAGTTGTGTTGGCGGGACGAGGGGTGTACATAACGGTTATCGAATCGGGTACCCCCATCGGGCCGCCGCGGGTGGCGCGCAGGCTGATTGGGGAAATATTGTCTAAAATATGGTTACTTATAGATTGTTTCTCGAGTTTGTGTTAAATATCGGGCAAGTTTAAGCTCCAAGCCCATAATAAGCAAAAAATACCTTGGGAATACAACACTTAAGTCAATTTGCGAGCGCTGTCGGGGATGGCAAACGAAAACGGTTTTGAAGGTCTCAAGGTGATGGTCATTGACGACAGCAAAACCATCCGCCGGACCGCCGAGACCCTCCTGAAAAAAGAGGGTTGCGAGGTGGTGACGGCGGATGACGGCTTCGAGGCCCTGTCGAAGATCGCGGACCACCATCCGGACATTATTTTCGTCGATATCATGATGCCGCGCCTGGATGGCTACCAGACCACCGCGCTGATCAAGAACAACAAGCAGTTCAAGGCCACGCCCGTCATCATGCTCTCGAGCAAGGACGGGCTGTTCGATCGGGCCCGGGGCCGCATCGTCGGCTCCGAGCAGTATCTCACCAAACCGTTCACGAAGGACGAGTTATTGGGGGCCATCAAGAAGCACGTGCTGCACGTGCACTGACCGACCAGGCGGCTGTCCGCGGACATGCAGGGCGCGGCCCTGGGGGACACGAACGTTATTTTCAAGCTTAGGAGAGGCCAATGGCGCGGATTTTGATCGTCGACGACTCACCCACCGAACTGCATGTGCTCAAGGGCATGCTGGAGAAGAACAATTTCGAGGTGCTGACGGCCGCCAATGGTGAGGAAGGTATCGAACAGGCCAGGCAGCAAAAGCCCGACCTGGTGCTGATGGACGTCGTCATGCCGGGCCTGAACGGCTTTCAGGCCACCCGCACGCTGACCAAGGACGCCGACACCGGCCATATCCCGGTCATCATCGTCACCACCAAGGACCAGGAGACCGACCGCGTCTGGGGGCTGCGCCAGGGGGCGAAGGACTTCATCACCAAGCCGGTGGTCGAGGCCGACTTGATCGCCAAGATCAACTCGTTTCTCTAAGACCCGGGAGGACGTGGAGCGGTGGCTGCGGCGCGTGCCTTGGAACCTCTTAGCCTGCTGCTGGATATCGAGACCCGCAGCCGGCGCAACGCGCTGGGCATTCCGCAGCAGATCGAGGTCCGGCGCAGCTGGTCGGGCATCGGGTTTCGGGTCGGCGAACACCGGCTCGTGGCGGCGCTGGGCGATGTGCGCGAGATCCTCGAGTACCCGCCGCTCACGCGCGTGCCGGGGGCGCTGCCGTGGGTCAAGGGGATTGCCAATATTCGCGGCAATCTGCTGCCGGTCATGGACCTGAAGGGCTTTCTCGCCGACGAGGAATCCGAGTTGGGCCGGCGCACGCGGGTCCTGGTGATTCGCCAGGGCGGCCTGGCCGCCGGCCTGGTGGTCGACGAAGTATTGGGACTGCGCCACTTCTTCGATGAGGAGGCGAGCGACGAGGTCCCCGAGGCCGGCAAGCTCGGCGAGTTTCTCGACGGCGCCTACCGCCAGGGCGGGGCGCTGTGGGCCGTGTTCAGTGTGCGGGCGCTGGCCGAGAGCCAGCAGTTTTTGCAGGTGGGGGGGCGCGCCTGAGGTCGCGCGGCCGCATCTCAGTGGGGCGGGGGTAGACCGCGCGCCGAGGCGCGCCCGCTCAAGTCAAGCAGGACTCTGCGGAGTCGGGAGTGGATCTGATGAAGGCAAAATCCAAAGACCTAATGTCCAGTGCCTCGACGGGACGCGGATTGCTGGTCCTGATCGTCTTTCTGATCATCTTCGTGGTCGCCATGGCGGTGACCTACGGGTTGGCTGCCATCCAAGACGGTTACGACAAGGAATACATCGGCTATCTGGGCGACGAGCGGGTGCTCTCCCAGGAGATAGCCAAGCACGCGACCCAGGCCTCGACCGGTAAGCTGGCCGCCTTCTCGGTGCTCAAGACCAGCCGCGACCAGTTCGCGCACATTCTGCAGATGCAGACCCAGGGCAACCGCAAGACCGGCATGCCGGCCACCCCGGCCGACGTCAAGTCCCAGCTCAAGGCCCTGAACGCATCCTGGCAAAAATACAGCAAGGACGTCGATTCCATCCTCAAGCGCAAGGACATCGTCGCCACGACGCGCAAGTACATCCAGGGCATCAACGACAAGATCCCGACCCTGCTGGCCCTGTCCGACGAGGTGGTCTCGACCATGACCGACCAGGGCAGCTCGCCCGAGCAGGTCTATATCGCCACCCGCCAGCTGATGTTGATCCAGCGTATCGCCAACAACGTCAGCAAGGTGCTCGAAGGCGGCGAGGGCGCGGAGATCGCCGCCGACCGCTTCGGCCGTGACGCCGCGCTGTTCGGCCGGGTCATCGAGGGCATGCTCAAGGGCAACAAGAGCCTGCACATCCGCGCCGTGGTCGAGCCCACCGCCCGCGCCAAGCTCCAGCAGGTCAAGAAGCTGTTCGACCAGATCAGCAACCAGGTCGGCGCCATCCTCCAGCGCTCGCCCGAGATGTTCCAGGTCTCGGCCGCGTCCAACGACATCCTCAACACCAGTGACGACCTGCTGGCCAAGATTCAGGCCCTGTCGGCCGCCTACAACCGCTCCATCCAGAACCGTTTGCTGTCCTCGACCATGGGCGACATCTTCGGGGTCATCGCCCTGGTCCTGCTGGTGCTGCTGGGCTACATGTATCAGCGCGACTCCAAGGTCCGCCTGGAGGTCACCGAGCAGCAGCGCCGCCAGATCGAAGAGCAGAACACTCGAAACCAGCAGGCCATTTTGCGACTGCTCGACGAGATGGGCGACCTGGCCGACGGTGACCTGACCGTGACCGCGACCGTCACCGAGGACGTCACGGGCGCCATCGCCGACTCCATCAACTACGCCATCGACGCCCTGCGCACCCTGGTGACGGCCATCAACGACACCACCCAGCAGGTGTCCTCGGCGGCCCAGCAGACGCAGGCCACGGCCATGCACCTGGCCGAGGCCAGTGATCACCAGGCCCAGCAGATCACCGCGGCCAGTACCGCCATCAACGAAATGGCCGTGTCGATTGAGGGGGTGTCCTCCAACGCCACCCAGCTCGCCGAGGAGGCCGACCGCTCGGTGGGCATCGCGGTCAAGGGCGCCGAGGCGGTGCAAAAGACCATCAACGGCATGGACACCATTCGCGAACAGATTCAGGAGACCTCAAAGCGCATCAAGCGCCTGGGCGAGAGCTCGCAGGAGATCGGCGACATCGTCGAGCTCATCAACGACATTGCCGAGCAGACCAACATTCTGGCCTTGAACGCGGCCATCCAGGCCGCCATGGCCGGTGAGGCGGGCCGCGGCTTCGCGGTCGTGGCCGACGAGGTGCAGCGCCTGGCCGAGCGTTCGGCCGACGCCACGCGCCGCATCGAGGCGCTGGTCAAGACCATTCAGTCCGATACCAACGAGGCCGTCTCCTCCATGGAGCAGAGCACCTCGGGCGTGGTGACCGGCGCGCAGCTGGCCCAGAACGCCGGCGAGTCGCTGGAGGAGATCGAGAACGTGTCCAAGCGCCTGGCGGCGTTGATTCAGAACATTTCGCAGTCGGCCTCGCAGCAGGCCGTGGCCGCCACCAACATCTCCGACACCATGAACGTCATTCAGGAGATCACGACCCAGACCTCGGCCGGTACCAACGAGACGGCGGCCTCGGTCGGTAACCTGGCCGAGCTGGCCAACGAGCTGCGCCGCTCGGTCGCCGGCTTCAAGCTGCCGGTCTGATCGCGACGGGGAGGCAACAGCCGGTCATGGCGCACAACCAGGCGGGATATCAGCCAGCGCAATGGCGCCTGAGCACCCTACCGCCCATGAGCGACGCGGAGTTCGCCCTGTGGGCGCGGCTGCTGGAGAGGCGCACGGGCATCACGCTGCCCGAGAGCCGCAAGTCCTTTCTGGTCACGGCCTTCGGCCCGCGCATGCGCGAGCTGGGCATCGGCGACTACGAGGGCTACTACCAGTTCGTCACCTCGGGTCGGCGCGGCGCCCTGGAATGGGCGCACCTGGTCGACCGCCTCACCGTGCACGAGACCCGTTTTTTCCGCCACGAGAGTTCGCTGGCGCTGGTGCGCGACGTCTACCTGCGTGAGCTGGACGCCGAGGCGCGGGGGGGGCGGCGCAGTATCGATCTGTGGAGCGTCGGCTGCGCCACGGGCGAGGAGCCCTACTCGCTCGCCATGGTGGTGGACCAGTACCTCGCCGAGCGCGGCGGCGACTGGTATTTCGGCGTGACCGCCTCGGACATCAGCCTGCCCGCCCTGGCCGTGGGCCGCAATGGCATCTACGGCCGCGCCAAGCTCAAGGATGTGCCCTCTCAGCTGCTCATGCGCTATTTCGAGCCGCTCGACGGCGAGCGTTTCCAGGTCAGGCCGCGGCTGCGCGAGCGCATGTGCTTCACCCGTATCAACGTCCTGGAGCTGGCCCATGCCCCGGTGGGCATGATGGACGTCATCGTCTGTCAGAACCTGCTGATCTATTTCCAGCGCGAGCGGCGTATTGCCGCGCTGAACCACCTGGTCGAGCACCTGCGCCCCGGAGGCTTGTTGGTCCTGGGTGCCGGGGAGATCATGGGTTGGGACCATCCCGCCTTGGAGCCGGTGCCCTACGAGAACACCTTGGCATTTCGCCGCGTCCGGGATGGCGCGCAGGATGAGGTATAGCCATGGCGTATGATTTCGACTATGGCACGCTGACCTGGGTCAAGTCGGAGATCGACGAAACCCTCCAGCAGGCCCGTCAGGCCCTGGAGGCCTTCGTCGACAATACCGAGGACGAGACCAAGCTGCGCTTCTGCGTCAACTATCTGCACCAGGTGCACGGCACGCTGCAGATGGTCGAGCTCTACGGCGCGGGCCTGGTCGCCGAGGAGATGGAGCAACTCGCACAGGCCATCATCGACGGCAAGGTCGTGCACAAGGACGATGCCTATGAGGCGTTGATGCGCGGCATGCTGCAGTTGCCCGACTACCTCGACAAGGTGGAGTCGGGCCAGCACGACATGCCGCTGGTGCTGATGCCGCTGCTCAACGACCTGCGCGCCGCGCGCGGCGAGGCGCTGCTGTCGGAAAATGCCCTGTTCAGCCCGGACATGACCGTCGCGGCGCCGGCACCGGCCGCGGGCGGCGAGTCGCCCGAGCTCGGTCAACTCGCGCGCAAGCTGCGCCACCTCTATCACCTGGGATTGCTGGGGTGGTTCCGCGATCAGAACCGCGAGGCCAGCCTGCAGAAGATCGGCGATGTGATCGGCCAGCTGCGCCAGGCCGCGCGCGGTCAGGAATCGGGCCGGCTGCTGTGGGCCGCCGGCGGCGTGGTCGAGGGACTGCTCGACGGTGGGCTGGACTCGAGCGTGGCGGTCAAGCTGCTGCTCGGCCAAGTCGACCGCCAGGTCAAGCGCGTGATCGACGCGGGCGAGGCGGCATTGGCCGAACAACCGCCCTCGGACCTGACCAAGAATCTGCTGTTCTACGTCGCCCAGGCAAGCTCCACCGGCGAGACCGTGCGCGAGCTCAAGTCCGCCTTCCATCTCGAGGATCTGCTGCCCGATGCGCAGGCCGTCGATCGGGCCCGCGAGAGCCTGGCCGGTCCCAATGTCTCGCTGCTGGAGACCGTCTCCAAGGTCATTCTCGACGACCTGGCTCGCGTCAAGGACAACCTGGACATCTTCGTGCGCGGCGAGGAACGCGATGTCGCCAGCCTGCAGCCCCTGGTCGATTCGCTGGCGCAGATGGCCGATACCCTGGCCATGCTCGGCCTGGGCGTGCAGCGCAAGAGCATTCAGGAACAGGCGGGCATCCTGTCCGCGATCATCGCCGGCGAGCGCGAGGTCGACGACGATACCCTGATGGACGTCGCCGGCGCGCTGTTGTCGGTCGAGGGCTCGCTGGCGGACGTGAGCCGGGTGCGCGCGGCCAACGACGAGGCCGCACAGGCCGCCAGCGAGGCTCCGGACGCCGAGGGCATCGTCAGCCAGGAGGTCAGTGTCACGGACCCCGAGTACCATCACGTCGTCCAGCACGCGATCAGCGAGGCCAAGACGGAGCTCGCCCGGATCAAGGAGGCCATCGCCTCCTACGGCAACAGCCCCAGCGAGCACGACCTGCTCAAGCAGGTCCCGCAGTACCTGGCCAGCATCCGGGGCAGCCTGTCCATGCTCAACCTGGAGCGTGCCGCCGAACTGGTCGATGCCTGTACCGCCTATGTGTCCAACGAGTTGCTGGACAAGCACACGGTGCCCGAGCAGGGCTCGCTCGACACGCTCGCCGACGCCATCACCAGCATCGAATATTATCTGGAGTCCATCGCCGAGCGCTGGGGCCACCCCAGCGCCATCCTCGACGTGGCCGCGCACAGCGTGGAGGCCCTGGGGCGCACGGGCGGCGGGCCGGGCGCGGCGGCGCCCGAGGCCGCTCCGCCGCCGGCGGCCGAGCCCTCCTCGGATGCGATCGAATCGTTCGACCTCGCCGGTCCGGCCGAGGACGAGGACGACATAAAAAAAAATGACGCACTGACCGGCGCCGCGGACGATGCGCCCGAGCCGGCGCTGGAACCCGGGGCGGGGCCGGATGCCACCCAGGTTCTTTCCAGCGACGAGCTGAGCCTGCCCGAGACGGCGCCGGCCGCCCCCGAGCCGGGTGTGGACACCGACCGCCTGGTCGAGGCCATGGACATGTGGCTGCTCGACCCCACCGACCACGGTTCGACAGGCCTGCTGCGCGCGGTCCTGGAGCAGTTGGCCGAGCAGGTACCGGCGGCGGGCCCGGAGGCGGCCGGCGCGCTGGGCGACCTGGTCGACCGTATCGACGACCTCGCCCGCGGCGACACGCCGGCCGACCAGGCGACCGTGGCCGGACTGCAGGAAGCCCGCGAGGCCGTGGTCGCGGCCTTCGCCGGCACGGCGTCCGGTGGCGAACAGACCCTGGTCGACCTGGAGGCGCCGGCCGAAGGCTTCGACAGCGACGTCACCAGCGTCGACCTGGCCCCGCTGCCCGACTCCGAGGCGTCGGCGCCGCCGGCGGGCGAGGAGACGAACGCCGCGCCCGCCCCGGAGCTCGAGCCCGAGCCGCCGGCCGCGGAGTCCGCGCCGCAAGCCGCCCCGCCGCCCCAATCGAACGCGGTGGGTGACGAGGTCGACGACGAGATCATCGAGATCTTCATGGAAGAGGCCAATGAGGAGCTCGAGAACATCGGTCGCCTGCTGCCTCAGTGGCGCGACAACCCGGCCGATGAAGAGGCGTTGAAGGACCTGCGCCGTTCCTACCATACCCTCAAGGGCAGCGGCCGCCTGGTCGGCGCCGCCGATGTCGGTGAATTCGCCTGGGCCTTCGAGAACATGCTCAACCGGGTCATCGACCACACCATCGAGGCCGGGCCGGTGATGTTCGAGCTGCTCGAGCGCGCCCGCCAGACCCTGCCGCAGCTGTTCGAGCTGTTTCGCCAGGGGGGCAGCCCGGCCCAGCCCGTGTTCGGGTTGATGGAAAACGCCCAGGCGCTCAGCCAGGGTCAGGACATCGGGCTGGACGCGGGCCAGCCGCAGGCCGAGGCCGAGCCGGCCCCCGAAGCCCCGGGCGAACCGGCCTCCCCGGCCCGGACCGAGCCGAGCGCGCCGGCGCCCGCCGCCGCGGCCGCGGCCGAGGAGCCCGGTTCCGCCGAGCCGTCCGCGCCCGCCCCGCAGGAGCCGCCCGAGGAGACGGCCTCGGCCAGCGGCTTCGATCCGGTCCTGCTCGAGATCTACCGCAAGGAGACCGAGGGCCACCTCGCCCACCTGCGCCGGGTCGTCGCCGACTGCCGCGCCGGCCAGGGCTGCGCGGCCGACGACGCGCTGGTGCGCGCGCTGCACACACTGCACGGCAGCTCCCGCACGGCCGGCATTGCGCCGGTGGCCGAGCTCGGCGGCAAGCTCGAGCATTACGCCAAACTGCTGCAGGAAAAACACCTGCCGCTGAGCGAGGAGGCCGTGACGTTGCTCGCCGACAGTGTCGAGCTCATCGAGCGGATCGTGCCGCTGCTGGCCGACGCGCAGGCGACGCTGCCCGATACCTCGGCCCTGCACGAGCGCGTCGATCGCCTGCATGGCGAGGCCCAGTCCCATGAGCCGGGCGAGCCGGAGGCGGCGCCGAGCGGTCCGGGCACGCAGGCCGCGGCGCCCGCCGAGTCGGGGCAGCCGGCCGGTGAATACGATGAAGAGCTGTTGGATATCTTCCTGGAGGAAGGGACGGAGATCCTGGATACCAGCGACAACACCCTGCAGCAGTGGATGGCCGAGCCGCACAACCCGGAGCTGGTGACGACCATGCAGCGCGAGCTGCATACCCTCAAGGGCGGTGCGCGCATGGCCGGTGTCGCGGAAATAGGCGACCTGAGCCACAAGGTCGAGTCGCTGCTCACCGCCGTCGCCGACGGCCACGTCGATGCCTCCAAGCGCCTGTTCGACGTGCTGCAGCTGACCCAGGATCGCCTCGTGCAGATGCTCGACAACGTGCGCGAGCGCAGCCCCATCGCGGCGGCGGGCGACCTCATCGTCGCCGTCGAGGAGCTGCTGCCCGGTGGCTCCGCCGCCGGGCCGGACAGCGAGTCCCGCATCGTCGCCCCCGAGGGCGTGGAGCAGTTGAACGAGCCCGAGGAGCCGGCGCCCGAGCCCGAGGCGCCCGCCGCCGGGCCGACGGACTCCGCCCGACCGGCGCCCGAGGCCGCGGCCTCGCCCGCCGGGGACGAGGCGGGCGGTCAGGACCTGGCGCCCGCGAGCGGCGACGGGGCGCCGGCCGGCGAGGCCGATGCCCCGTCGCCGGCCGCGCCCTTCCTGCCGAAGGTCGAGCCCGAGGAGGACGACGGTTCGCGCGACCGGCGCAAGGGCTCGCGTATCCAGCACGAGCAGGTGCGCGTGCGCGCCGACCTGCTGGACAACCTGGTCAATTTCGCCGGCGAGGTCAGCATCTATCGCTCGCGCCTGGAGCAGCAGGTCAACAGCTTCCGCTTCAACCTGACCGAGCTCGACGAGACGGTCGCGCGCCTGCGCGAGCAGCTCAGACAGTTCGAGATAGAGACCGAGGCCCAGATTCAGCACCGCTACGAGGAGGCGGGCACCCGCGGCTACGACGATTTCGACCCCTTGGAGTTCGACCGCTTCACGCATATGCAGCAGCTGTCGCGCTCGATGATGGAGTCTCTCAGCGATCTGGACAGCCTCAAGGGATTGTTGAACAACCTGACCCGCGAGTCGGAGACGCTGCTGCTGCAGCAGTCGCGCGTGAACACCGACCTGCAGGAAGGGCTGATGCGCAGCCGCATGGTCCCGTTCGCCGGACAGGCGCCGCGCCTGCGCCGCATCGTGCGCCAGGCGGCCCACGACCTGGACAAACAGGCCGAGCTGCAACTGGTCGGGGCCGAGAACGAGCTGGACCGCACCGTGCTCGACCGCGTCATGGCCCCGCTGGAGCACATGCTGCGCAACGCCATTGCCCACGGCATCGAGTCGCCCCAACGGCGCCAGGCCGACGGCAAGCCCCCGGCCGGTACCATCGCCCTGGCGCTCTCGCGCGAGGGCTCGGAGGTGGTCATTCGCATCTCCGACGACGGGGCGGGTATCGACATCGAGGCCATTCGCCGCAAGGCCATTGACCGCGGTCGCATCGAGGCCAACAGTCAGATGACCGACGAGGCGCTGCTGGACATCATCCTGGAGTCGGGTTTCAGCACCGCCGAGACCGTCACCCAGATCGCCGGGCGCGGCGTGGGCATGGACGTCGTCAACAGCGAAATCAAGCAGCTCGGCGGCACCCTGTCCATCGACACGCGCAAGGGCCAGGGTACCCTGTTCACCGTGCGCCTGCCGTTGACGCTGTCGGTCACCCGCGCCCTGTTGGTCAGCGCCGGCGAAGAGACCTTTGCGGTTCCGCTGCTCAGCGTCGAAGGTATCGAGCGCATCAGCCGCGACGAGCTGGGCAAGCTCTTTGCCAGCGAGGAGCCGGTCTACGACTGGTTGGGTCAGGAATACACCTTCATGCACCTGGGTCAGGCCATGGGCCTGAGCGAGCCGGCCTTGCCCAGCGAGGGCAAGAAGGTTCCCCTGCTGCTCACGCGCAGCGGCGACTACCGCGCCGCCTTGTACGTCGACGGCCTCATCGGCTCGCGCGAAGTCGTAGTCAAGTCGGTCGGACCGCAGCTCGCTACCCTGCGCGGTATCTCCGGCGCGACCATCATGGGCGACGGCACCGTGGTGCTGATCCTCGACCTCGGTATGCTGATCCGCCACGGCATCACCCAGGAGCCGCGTCCTGTGATCGAGGTCACGGCCGAGCAGGAGATCGCGGAGGAACATATTCCCACCATCATGGTGGTCGACGATTCGATCACCGTGCGCAAGGTCACGGCGCGGCTGCTGGAGCGCAACAGCATGAACGTGGTGACGGCCAAGGACGGGGTCGACGCCCTCGCGCTGCTCCAGGAGCAGGTCCCCGACCTGATGCTGCTCGATATCGAAATGCCCCGCATGGACGGGTTCGAGCTGGCCACCAACGTGCGCAACGACGATCGCCTCAAGGATGTACCTATCATCATGATCACCTCCCGAACGGGCGCCAAGCACCGCGACCGCGCCGTGAATATCGGGGTCAACCGTTATATGGGCAAGCCGTTCCAGGAAAGCGACCTGCTCGAGAACATACAGGAGCTGTTGGGACGCTGACGCCGGGGCCGGCGGTCAACCGAACGGGCGACGACAACCATGAGCAATCCTGCCTTGCATGCTGGAGAGTTGAACGGGCTTCGCATCGCCATCGCGTCGGACTCGTTGCAGCGCCGCGCCCAGTTGCAGTCCATTCTGGAGCGCAGCGGGCTGCGGGTCGTCATGAGCGAGCCGTTCAGCGAGTTGTTCATCAACAAGCTCGAGCAAAAGCAGGCGATGGTCCTGATCCTGGATATCGACAGCCAGATTGAGCGCGAGGTCGACTTCCTCGAGCATCTTCTGGACCGTTCCCCCATCCCGACCATCTTCAATGACGTCTCGGCCCTGCCGCTGAACACGCCGGCCGATCGCGCGGCCGGCTACGGCAAGCTGCTGCGCAAGATAGCCGAGCTGACCGGGCGCTCCATCGAGCATATCGCCGCGGACCCGGCCACCAACCAGTTGACCATCCCGCCGCAGGGCGACGCCGGTCTGGCCCGCAACGTCTGGGTGCTCGGCGCTTCGCTGGGCGGGCCGCAGACGATCAAACGCTTCTTGCACGCACTGCCGGGCGATTTGCCCGTCGCCTTCATCCTGGCCCAGCACCTGGGCGAGAACTTCGTCTCCCTGCTGGCCGACCAACTCAATCGCGTCTCCGCCTTCCAGGTGATGACGCCGCGCGTCGGTCATGTGCTGCGTCACGGCCAGGTGGTGGTCGCCCCGGTCGACGACCGTCTGGTCATCAATCCCATTGGCGCGCTGGAGTTGCACCCGCAGAGCGACCGCGGCAGTTACCGCCCGTCCATCGACCGGATACTCATGGACGTGGCCGTCCGCTACGGCGGCGCCAGTGGGGCGATCATCTTCACCGGCATGGGCGATGACGGCGTTGCCGGCTGTCGCGCGATAGCCAGCGCCGGCGGCCAGGTCTGGGCGCAGGATGCCGACAGCTGCGTCATCAGCGCCATGCCCGATGCCGTGCGCGCCAGCGGCGCGGTCAGCCGCGAGGGCTCGCCCGAGACCCTGGCGGCCGGACTCATCGAATACCTGCGCGAAAGGGGGCGTTGACGCGATGGCCGATATCACCTATTTGCCCACCGCGGGGCGCCATACCACGGCCGAGGCCAATGCCAGCCTCTCGGCGGTACACTGCCTGCTGCTGCCTTTGGGCAAGCAGGCCGCCCTGCTGCCCAACGCGGCGGTGGCCGAAGTCGTCGGCTATCGTGAGCCCGAGTCCCTGCCCGACGCCCCCGACTGGCTGCTCGGCATGGTGAGCTGGCGCGATCAGCGAGTCCCCTTGATCTCTCTCGAGGCCGCCAGCGGGGACGAAGCCGCGGCGCCGCGCGCGGTCAGCCGGATCGCCGTACTCAACACTCTCAACGGCAATGCACGCCTGCCCTACCTCGCCGTGCTCACCCAGGCGATCCCGCAACTGCGCCTGGTCAACGACGACAATATCAAGACCCACGAAGGCGCCGCCTCGCGGCCGTCGGTGGCGGCGCTCGTCGAGGTGAACGGGGAGGTCATGATGGTGCCCGATATCGACGACCTCGAGCAGCGCGTCCAGCGTCTGCATAACATCTAGTCGCTCGCCGCCGTCGGCGGGCCTCACTGCGACAAATCACCCCACAGCGCCTGCAGCGCCGTCAGGGCCGCCACCGCGGCGGTCTCCGTGCGCAGGATCCGCGGCCCCAGGCGCACGGCCTCGTAACCCGCCGCGCCGGCCCGCTCGATCTCCGCGTCCGTCAGTCCGCCCTCCGGCCCGATCATCAGCCGCGCGCGCGAGGTATCGGCCTCGAACCCGCGTAGTCCACGCTGCGCGAGCGGGGCGAGGACCAGCCGCAGTCCCTCCCACGCCGAGTCGAGCCATTCGTCGAATCCCATCGGCGCCTCGATGGTCGGGACCCGATCGCGACCGCACTGCTCGGCGGCGCTGATGGCCACGCCCCGCCAGTGCTCCAGGCGCCGCGCCTGGCGCTCGCCGCTGAGGCGCACCACACAGCGTTCGGTCATCAGCGGCGTGATCGTAGAGACCCCCAACTCGACGGCCTTTTGAATGACGAAGTCCATCCGCTCGCCCCGAGCCACCCCCTGGCCCAGGTGCAACCGCAAGGGAGACTCCACGGACCGGGCGCGGTGCTCGCCGAGGCGCACCCGCGGCGCATCGCGCGGCCCGCCCTCCAGGGTGGCCGCATACTCGCCGCCCTCGCCATTGAACAGCACCAGGGCATCGCCGGCGCGCAGGCGCAGCACCTTCAACGCGTGGCGTGCCGCCCGCTCGTCGAGCTCGAGCGTCGCGCCCGTGTTCAGCGCCTTGGGCAGATAGATGCGGGGGATACGCATGTCGATAAGTTATCAGATTGCAGTCGGCAGCGGATATGGGTGAGGCGTGAGGCGTGAGGCGTGAGGCATCCGTCGTTTGGGCGGAGTCGTCAGTTGGCAGTTGGCAGTAGTCAGAAAGAGAAAAGCATTTAAGCGTCTTGCTGCCAACTGCCAACTGCCAACTGCCAACTGCCAACTAGGTCCGCCTCACGCCTGACTCCTCACACCTCACGTCCGCGTGGCGATGTCGATGCCTTCGGCGGCGACGCGGGCGAGGTGCTGGATCTGGTCGGGGGTGATGACGTAGGGCGGCATGAGGTAGACGACGTTGCCGAGCGGGCGCAGCAGGGCCTCGTTGGCCAGGCCGTGGCGGTAGACGTGCAGGCCGCGGCGTTCCTGCCAGGGGTAGGGCGTGCGGCTGGCCTTGTCCTGGACCATCTCGGCGGCGATGATCATGCCGTGCTGGCGGACCTCGCCGATGTGGGGGTGGTCGGCCAGCGGCGCGAAGGCCTCGGCCATCGTGTCCGCCAGGGCGCGGTTGGCCTCGATGACGTCGTCCTGCTCGAAGATATCCAGGGTTGCCAGCGCCGCGGCGCAGCCCAGCGGGTTGCCGGTGTAGCTGTGCGAGTGCAAAAAGGCCCGCAGGGTTTCGTAATCGTCGTAGAAGGCCTGGTAGACCTCGTCGGTGGTCAGCGTCACCGACAGCGGCAGATAACCGGCGGTCAGTCCCTTGGACAGGCAGAGAAAGTCCGGGCTGATACCGGCCTGCTCGCAGGCGAACAGGGTGCCGGTGCGGCCGAAGCCGGCCGCGATCTCATCGGCGATGAGGTGCACGCCGTGGCGGTCGCAGGCCTCGCGCAGCAGCGTGAGGTAGACCGGGTCGTACATGCGCATGTGCCCGGCGCATTGGACCAGCGGCTCGACGATGACGGCGCAGGTCTGCCCGGCGTGCTGCGCCAGGGCCTGTTCCATGTGCGCGAACATGCGCCGCGAGTAGTCCTCGCAGGACTCGCCGGCCTCGCGCGCGAAGCAGTCCGGCGAGGGGACCGTGATGACCTCCATGAGCAGCGGGGCGTAGGTCTGCTTGTAGAGCGCGACGTCGCCCACCGCCAGCGCCCCCAGGGTCTCGCCGTGATAGCTGTTGCCCAGGGCGATGAACTTGGTCTTCTCCGGCTTGCCCGTGTTGTGCCAGTAATGAAAGCTCATCTTGAGCGCCACTTCGACCGCCGAGGAGCCGTTGTCCGCATAGAAGCAGCGGCTCAGTCCCTCGGGCGTGATGTCGACCAGGCGCTCGGACAGTCGCACCACCGGCTCGTGGGAGAAGCCGGCCAGAATGACGTGTTCGAGCTCTTCGAGCTGGGCGCCGATGGCGCCGTTGATGCGCGGATTGCAGTGGCCGAACAGATTGACCCACCAGGAGCTGACGGCGTCGATATAGCGCCGCCCGTCGAAGTCCTCCAGCCACACGCCGCGGCCGCGGCGGATGGGGACCACGGGCAGCCATTCGTGGTCCTTCATCTGGGTGCAGGGGTGCCACAGCACCGACAGGTCGCGTGAGATGAAACTGGCGTTGTCCATGGGGGCCATCAGTCTACGTACCCCGCATCAAATTGCAACGTGCGCCGCCGCGCCGGCTCACAGGATGGGGCCTTCGAGGTCGGGCTCTCCGTTATCCCCCTCCTCGGGCTGGTGCTCTTCCTGGAAGGCCTCGACGGAGGCGGCGGCGTCCGTGTCGCCGCCCAAGCGGGCGATATGGAACAATCCCTCGCCCTGGTTGACCAGGGGCAGGTTCGTGCGCCCGATGACCAGCCCGGAGACCGGTGTGGTCACCTCGGCCTCGCGCTCGCCGAAGGGATCGGAAATCACCCCCAGGCGCCAGCCGCGTTCGACATAGCCGCCCAGCGCCACCATGGTCCGAAGGATGCCGCTCTCCGGGGCGCGCACCCAGGTGCTGGCCCTGGATACCATCGGCTCGGAGCCGCGTTTGCGCCGGGTCGCCGGCAGCATTTCCAGGGCGCGCATGACCTTGACGATTCCTTCCACGCCCGCTCGCACCGCCACCTCGTCAAAGCGCAGGGCCTCGCCAGCCTCGTACAGCAGCATGGGCATGCCCCGTTCGGCCGCGGCCTCGCGCAGCGAGCCGTCGCGCAGGTCGGCGTTGAGCAGGACCGGCGCGCCGAAGGCCCGCGCCAGGCGTTCGGTCTCGGGGTCGTCCAGATTGGCCCGGATCTGGGGCAGGTTGCTGCGGTGCTGGGCGGCCGAATGGATGTCGATACCGTGGGTGCATTGCTCGACGATCTCGGTCATGAACAGGTCCGCCAGGCGTGCCGCCAGCGAGCCCCGTTCCGAGCCCGGGAAGCTGCGGTTCAGATCGCGTCGGTCCGGCAGGTAACGCGAGCGGTGAATCAGGCCGTGGACGTTGACGATGGGAATGGCGAACAGGGCGCCGCGCAACCGCTTGAGCACGGGCAGTTTGAGAAGACGTCGGATCACCTCCACGCCGATGATCTCGTCGCCGTGGATGGCGGCGCTGACGAACAGGCGAGGCCCGGGGCGGCGGCCGTTGACCACGTGCACCGGCATCGCCATCTGGGTGTGCGTGTAGAGCTTGGCGACCGGGACGTCGATGGTCAGGCGCTCGCCCGGTTTGACCTGCGTTTCATTGATCCAGACGTCGTTGCCTGCCATGTGCCGGCCCTTTCCCGTTCAGCCCTTGCCCCGCGTCTTGGTCTTGTGCGGTTTGCCGTTTTTCTCGATGAACGAGATGATCATGCTCGCCACGTCCTTGTCCGTCGCGCTTTCGATGCCCTCCAGGCCCGGCGAGGAGTTGACCTCCATGACCAGCGGGCCGTGGTTGGAGCGCAGGATGTCGACGCCGGCGACGTTCAGGCCGATGGTGCGGGCCGCGCGCACGGCCGTGGAGCGCTCCTCGGGCGTGAGCCGCGTGATGCTGGCATGGCCGCCGCGGTGCAGGTTGGAGCGGAACTCGCCCTCTTTGGCGCTGCGCTGCATGGCGGCGACCACCTTCTCCCCGATGACGAAGCAGCGCACGTCCGAGCCGCCGGCCTCGCGGATGAATTCCTGCACCAGAAAATCGGCGTGCAGCTCGCGGAAGGCGTCGATCACGCTCTCGGCCGCCTTCTTCGTCTCGGCCAGCACCACGCCCTTGCCCTGGGTACCCTCCAGCAGCTTGACCACCAGCGGGGCGCCGCCCACCATCTCGATCAGGTCCTGGGTGTTCTCGACGTCATGGGCGAAGCCGGTGACCGGCAGGCCGATGCCCTTGCGGGCCAGCAGCTGCAGTGAGCGCAGCTTGTCCCGGCCGCGGCCGATGGCCACCGACTCGTTCAAGGGAAACACCCCGCGCATCTCGAACTGGCGCAGCACCGCCAAGCCATAGAAGGTGACGGATGCGCCAATCCGGGGGATGACCGCGTCGAAACCCTCCAGGCGCTCGCCCTTGTAATAGATGCCCGGGCGCATGGTGGCGATGTCCATGTAGCACTTGAGGGTGTCGACGACCTGTACCTCGTGGCCGCGCTGCTCGCCCGCCTCGACCAGGCGTCGGGTGGAGTAGAGCTTGCGGTTGCGGGACAGGATGGCAATCTTCATCGGGTGATCCTTTCGCGGCGTTCGGTGAGTGCGGGCGGCCCGGCCGCGCGTTGGCCTCAGGCGGCGCCCGGGGGGCGGTGTCCCTGCACATAGGAGCGGGCGGAGTCGACCACGAAGCGCCGCGCCAGCGCGGTTCGCCCCAGCAGCATGCGAAAGAGCATGTTCTCCCGGTCGGTCAGGGTCAGCTCGATGGTCCAGGCCACCCCGCCGAGTTGGGCCTCGGAGGCGATGACGTAGCGCTGCTCGCGGTGTCCGCCCGAGTCGCTGACCCAGCGCCGGTCGATGACCTCGGCATCGCACTGGGCCACCAGGTCGTCGCGCCTTTGCAGCGGGTGGACGCCGAAGCGCACGCGCTGCACGCCCCGGCGTCGGTAGGGCTCGAGTGCGAAGGCGTGCAGCGCCGAGGTTCGGGCGCCGGTGTCGATCTTCGCCTTGATGTGGGCGATGCCGAACTGCGGCAGGGCCAGCCACTCGCGCCAGCCCACGATGCGCTGCTCGGGTTTGAGACCGCCTTTGGTCATGGACCCACTGTATCAGCCCCGACGCGCGGGCGCACCCGGGCACACCGGGCCTTCGGCCCTAAATGGCTGATCCGAATACCAGTACAGGTGCGGGGTGTGATGATGTTGTCCACGACCGTCGGCCGCATGGACGCGGCCGCCGAGCATACAGGGATGTATTCACTGCGTGTCCTGGACAACATCATCACACCCCGTTGAACCAAAATGATCTGGTAGTCGCAACTTCTATTTAGAGACCGAGGTTGCGCCACAACGCCAGCGTCGCCCCGGTCTGGTTCATGGTGTAGAAGTGCAGCCCGGGGGCACCGGCATCGAGCAGGACCCGGCACAGCTCGGTGACCACCTCTTCACCGAACTGGCGGATGGCACCGACATCGTCGCCGAAGTCCTCGAGGCGTTTGCGTATCCAGCGCGGGATCTCGGCGCCGCAGGCATCGGAAAACCGGGCCAGCTGTTTGAAGTTGGTGATGGGCATGATCCCGGGGACGATGGGAATGTCGACGCCCAGTCGCTCGCAGTCGTCGACAAAACGGAAGTAGGCGTCACGGTTGAAGAAATACTGCGTCAGCGCGCTGTCGGCCCCTGCCTCGACCTTGCGTTTGAAATTGCGCAGGTCCGCCTCGGCGCCCGGCGCCTGGGGGTGGATCTCCGGATAGGCCGCCACCTCGATGCGGAACCGATCGCCCGTCTCGGTCCGGATGAACTCGACCAGCTCGTTGGCGTGGCGAAACTCACCGGCCCCACCGGTGCCCGAGGGCGAATCGCCGCGCAGGGCGACGATGTGGCGGATCCCCGCCTCGCGGTAGGTCTGCAGGATCTGTCGAATACCCGCGCGGTTGGTGCCGATGCAGGACAGATGCGGCGCGGCGTCGAAGCCGGCACGCTGGATCTCCAACACCGTCTCCAAGGTGCCCTGCTGCGTGCTGCCGCCGGCGCCGAAGGTCACCGAAAAATAACGCGGCTCCAGCCGGCCCAGCTCTTCGCGGGTCGCGCGCAGCTTCTCGGCCGCCTCCGGCGTCTTCGGCGGGAAGAACTCGAAGCTGAACACGGGTTCGTATTTTTGTTGCGATTCCATATCTGATGCCTTTACGGGTGAGGGGTGAGGCGTGAGGGGTGAGGCGAAGAAAGTTGGCAGTTGGCAGCCGTCAGTCGGCAGCAAAGACGCAAAGAAACACCCTTGGTGTGACGAGTGCCAACTATAGGCATCTTACGGTTCACCTCTCATGTTCTTGGTCGCTATCGCCCTCGATCATTGCCATTTGCGAATGCAGCCGTTCATAACGCAGAGGACGCAGAGACGCGGAGTTCGCAGAGGACGGCCTTTTTGAAACCGGGAATGAGCACCGATTCCCCGTCGAACGTTCCGTGCCCTTTTGACGGTAAAAATAAAAGCGCCTTTCTCCGCGTTCTCTGCGCCTCTGCGAACTCTGCGTCCTTGCGGCGTCAGCTACTCAGATCCCGGCGCCGGCGCGCAGGGCCTCGGCTTTGGTTAAACACGGGGTCGAATCTTCTTTGGGTTTCCATATCTGATGCCTTGGTTGTGCCGTGGTCAAATACAGCCGTTCATAACGCAGAGGACGCAGAGACGCGGAGTTCGCAGAGGACGGCCTTTTTGAAACCGGGAATGAGCACCGATTCCCCGTCGAACGTTCCGTGCCCTTTTGACGGAAAAAACAAAAGCGCCTTTCTCCGCGTTCTCTGCGCCTCTGCGAACTCTGCGTTCCTTGCGGCGTCAGCTACTCAGATCCCGGCGCCGGCGCGCAGGGCCTCGGCCTTGTCGGTGTGCTCCCAGGTAAAGTCCGCGTCGGTGCGCCCGAAGTGGCCGTAGGCGGCGGTGTTGCGGTAGATGGGACGCAGCAGGTCGAGCATCCTGACCAGTCCGCGCGGGCGCAGGTCGAAGTGCTCGCGGATGAGCGCGACGATGCGCGAGTCGGGCACGCGGCCGGTGCCGAAGGTCTCGACGCTGATGGAGGTCGGCTCGGCCACGCCGATGGCGTAGGAGATCTGCACCTCGCAGCGCTCGGCCAGGCCGGCGGCGACGATGTTCTTGGCGACGTAGCGCCCGGCGTAGGCCGCGGAGCGGTCGACCTTGGTCGGGTCCTTGCCGGAGAAGGCCCCGCCGCCGTGGCGGGCCATGCCGCCGTAGGTGTCGACGATGATCTTGCGCCCGGTCAGGCCGCAGTCGCCGACCGGCCCGCCGATGACGAAGCGGCCGGTGGGGTTGATGTAAAACTTGGTCTCTTTGGTGATCCATTCGTCCGGCAGCACGGGCAGGACGATCTCGTCCATGACGGCCTCGCGGATGGTCTTCTGATCGAGCTCGGGGGCGTGCTGGGTCGACAGGACCACGGCCTCGATGCCGACCGGCTTTTGTTTTTCGTAGATGAAGGTCACCTGGCTCTTGGAGTCCGGCCGCAGCCAGGGCAGGGTGCCGTTCTTGCGGACCTCGGCCTGGCGCCGGACCAGCCGATGGGCGTAGGTGATCGGGGCGGGCATGAGCACGTCGGTCTCGTTGGTCGCGAAGCCGAACATCAGGCCCTGATCGCCCGCGCCCTGTTCGTGCTCTTCGTACTCGTCCACGCCCATGGCGATGTCGGCCGACTGTTGGCCGATGGCGTGGACCACGGCGCAGGACTCCCAGTCGAAACCCATCTCGGAGCTGTTGTAGCCGATGTCCTTGATGGTCTGGCGCACGACCTTTTCCAGATCCAGGCACATGTGAGTGGTGATCTCGCCGGCGACGACGACCATCCCGGTCTTGACCATGGTCTCGCAGGCGACGCGGCCGGCGGGGTCCTCGGCCAGGATGGCGTCGAGGACCGCGTCGGAGATCTGGTCGGCGATCTTGTCGGGGTGTCCTTCGGAGACGGACTCGGAGGTGAACAGGTGTCTTTCGGCCATGGGCTTCCTCGTCAGATGGAAACGGCAAGCCTTGAGTCTAGCCGCCGGGCTGGCAATTGAACACAGCCAACGCCGGGACCGGGCGGCCCCGGCGTCGCACTGCCCCGTGGATCAATAGCCCCACATGCCCTTGAGCAGGTGGGCGTAACCTTTATAAATGGCGTTGTCCGCGGCCACGAACTTGGGGAACTTCAGGACCTGGAGCATGTGCCGGCCGCGGGGCGTCTTGTCGGCGTTCACCAGGGCGCGGCGGATCGACTCGCGCGTGCGGGCATCGACGCGGGGGCCGGCCGACAGGGCGATGTGGGGCACCGGGGCCGTGGTGGTGACCACGTTGAGGTTGTTGTACTCGTTGAGCAGGGGCGTGGGCACCATGGCCGCCTCTACCTTGCCCTGCTGCAGCAGCCGGATGGCCTGTACGGAGTTGGTGACCCGCACCAGGATGGGCTGGCGCAGCGGGTGCGGGAACATCTCGGCCAGGCGTACCGCGCCCAGGCTCGGCGGGGACAGCGTGGCCACCCGTTTGGCGAGCAGCTCGTCCGGGCCGAACAGCAGATTGTCGTTGGCCGTGACCAGGCTGTAGCTGACGGTATCGGGGATCTTCGCCAGGACGTGGTAACCCAGGCGCTCGTCGCGGAAGTCGGTGAAGTGCGCGGCGTCGAGGACCAGGTCGTATCGACTGCGTTTCATGGTCTCCCAGTAGGTCAGGAAGTTCTGGGCCGTGACCAGCTCGATCGGCTGTCCCGTCGCCCGGGTGAGGTAGGCGGCCAGTGTGCCGTAGACCTGGCGGGTCTGTTTGGCCGGCAGGATGGGCTGGACGACCAGCTTGAGGGCGGCCGCCCGGGCCTGGCCGGCGCTGGCCAGGGCGATCGCCAGGGCGGCGAGGGCCAGGTAGGCCCTGGTGCGGGTGCGGGTGCGGCGTGCAATGGGCTGCATGGTATGACCCTCCCGTTTATATAATAATATATTGATTTTTATAGTATAAAATCAATATCGACGGCTGTGCCCCGGCCCGCCTCGGCCGCGGCCGATATTGCGTCGGGAGGCCCGACACGAGATAGTTATCGGCAGGCCCCGGTGTCGGCTTGATGCCCGGGCCCGCAGGCCCCGGGCCGGCTGAGGAGTCAACGCATGAAGGTACGAGAGAGCTTTTATCGTCCGGACGCGGTCCTGGGGCGTGAGCCCTGGGCCCTGGCGGCGGCCATCTATAACCGCGCCTACCTCCTGCTGCGGCGCAGCGGGGAGGATTGCCTGTTCGTGCCCATCCGCTCCATGCAGTACCTGGCCGTGGTCGACGCCGAAGAGGTGATCTTCGTCGACGGCAATCGGCGCCCCTATATCGAGCTCGCCTGGCAGGGCTTCCGCCCGCAGGCCCGCCAGGGTCTGGATCAGCCGGTCCCCTTCGAGGTCGTCTATTACGACGCCAAGGGCCCGCAGACCATGCAGCGGCTGGTCGGTGAGTTCGCCCGCTCCGTGCAGCAGCTGGCCGAGCGGACGCGCTCCGAGCACGAGGCCGCGGACCCGATCGAGCTGCCGCGCCCGGCGCGCTGAGCCCCCGAAACCCGGTTTCGGCGGCCCGGGTGATAGACAAAATTTACACCCTCATAAATGCATATCCCTAAGCTGCTGATTTGTGGCTCAAAGTTTTGAGCGCCGCAGAAGCGGCTATTGCCCAATCCCGCCATATAGGGGAAAATCGCGCGTTCAATTCGGGGCAGGCCGTTCTACCGCCGCGTCATTGCCCGGTCGGCGGAGCGGCGCTCTCTTTGTGTCGGCCGCCCCTGGGGCGGCGCCCACGACCCAGCCGAGGCTGCAGCCAGGTCCACTGCGGTCGGCCGCGACGAGCGGCCGCGGCGGTGTGCGCCGCATCCGGCACGTCGGCGGGGGATTGCCCCTAGAGACGGGATTTCGAGGGTTCGCCAGCGCGCCCCTTAGCAGGAGGCAGCGCGCGCGGGCCCGTTACAAAGGCCTTCGATTTCAATGTTTGATCACGCGTTTTAAGGAGGCAGTTATGCCAGACCGTAGAGAACTCGCCAACGCGATCCGTGCCCTGAGCATGGACGCGGTCCAGAAGGCCAACTCGGGCCACCCCGGGGCCCCGATGGGCATGGCCGACATCGCCGAGGTGCTGTGGAACGACTTCATGCACCACAATCCGGCCAACCCGAAGTGGCCCAATCGCGACCGCTTCGTGCTGTCCAACGGCCACGGGTCCATGCTGATCTATTCGCTGCTGCACCTGACCGGCTACGACCTGGGCATCGAGGATATCAAGCAGTTCCGCCAGCTGCACTCCAGGACCCCGGGTCATCCCGAGTACGGCTACGCCCCCGGCATCGAGACCACGACCGGCCCGCTCGGCCAGGGCATCACGAACGCCGTCGGCATGGCGATCGCCGAGAAGGTGCTGGCCGGCCAGTTCAACCGCGACGAGCACCACATCGTCGACCACTACACCTATGTCTTCCTCGGCGACGGCTGCCTGATGGAGGGCATCTCCCACGAGGCCTGCTCGCTGGCCGGGACCCTGGGCCTGGGCAAGCTCATCGCCTTCTATGACGACAACGGCATCTCCATCGACGGCCACGTCGAGGGCTGGTTCACCGACGACACCCCCAAGCGCTTCGAGGCCTACGGCTGGCACGTGGTGCGCGACGTCGACGGCCACGACCCCGACGCGGTCAAGAAGGCCATCCAGGAGGCCCGCTCGGTCAACGACAAGCCCTCGATGATCTGCTGCAAGACGGTCATCGGCTACGGTGCGCCGAACCTGTGCGGCAGTCACGACTGCCACGGCGCGGCGCTGGGCGAGGACGAAGTGGCCGCCACCCGCGAGAACATCGGTTGGAAGTACCCGCCGTTCGAGGTCCCCGACGAGATTTACGCCGGTTGGGACGCGCGCGACAAGGGCGCCAAGGCCGAATCGGACTGGAAGGACAAGTTCGCCGCTTACAAAAAGGCCCATCCGGACCTGGCCGCCGAATTCGAGCGGCGCACCGCCGGTGAGCTGCCCGCCGACTGGGCCAAGCACGCCGCGGCCTTCATCAAGGAAGTCGATGGCAAGGCCGAGAAGATCGCCAGCCGCAAGGCCTCGCAGAACACCATCAACGGTTTTGCCCCGGCCCTGCCCGAGATGCTCGGCGGCTCGGCCGACCTGGCCGGCTCGAACCTGACCATGTGGAAGGACGCCAAGGCGCTGTCGAACACCGTCTCCGACGGCAACTATATCTACTACGGTGTACGCGAGTTCGCCATGTCGGCCATCATGAACGGTATCGCCCTGCACGGTGGCTTCATCCCGTTCGGCGGCACCTTCCTGATGTTCTCCGAGTACGCGCGCAATGCCCTGCGCATGGCCGCGCTGATGAAGGTACCCACCCTGTTCGTCTATACCCACGACTCCATCGGTCTGGGCGAGGACGGCCCCACCCATCAGCCGGTCGAGCAGACCGCGACGCTGCGCCTGATCCCCAACATGTCCGTGTGGCGCCCCTGCGACGCCGTCGAGAGCGCGGTGGCCTGGAAGTGCGCCGTCGAGCGCCGCGATGGGCCGACCAGCCTCATCTTCTCGCGCCAGGGCCTGGCCCACCAGGAGCGCAGCGCCGAGCAGATCGCGGCCATCGAGCGCGGCGGCTACGTGCTGCGTGACACCGACGGCACGCCCGACGTGGTGCTCATCGCCACCGGCTCCGAGGTGGACCTGGCCGTCCAGGCGGCCGAGACCCTGGCCGGCAAGGGCAAGAAGGCGCGGGTGGTTTCCATGCCCTCGACCGACCTGTTCGACGCCCAGGATGCCGCCTACCGCGAATCGGTGCTGCCCAAGGGCGTGACGCGCGTCGCCGTGGAGGCGGGCGTGACCGACTACTGGCGCAAGTACGTCGGCCTGGAGGGCGCCGTGGTCGGTCTCGACCGCTTCGGCGAGTCCGCCCCCGCCGGCGAGCTGTTCAAGGAATTCGGCTTTACCCCGGAGAACGTGGTCAAGGTCGTCGAGGGCGTGCTCTGAGCGCACCCCGGCTAGAAGCAATACAACGCGGCCCGGCCTGCGGCCGGGCCGCGTAACCCTTTGTCGATATGAAACTGTGGAGAGTACAAGATGGCAATTAAAGTCGGTATCAATGGCTTCGGCCGCATCGGCCGCATGGCGTTTCGCGCGATCGCCCAGGACTTCAGCAGCGATATCGAAGTCGTCGGCATCAACGACCTGCTCGACCCCGAGTACCTGGCCTACATGCTGCGCTACGACTCCGTGCACGGGCGCTTTGACGGCGACATCTCCGTCGACGGCAACACCCTGGTCGTCAACGGCAAGAAGATCCGCCTGACCGCCGAGCGCGATCCCTCGGCCCTGAAGTGGAACGAGGTCGGCGCCGACGTCGTCATCGAGTCCACCGGTCTGTTCCTGACCGAGGAGACCTGCCAGAAGCACATCGATGCCGGTGCCGGCAAGGTCGTGCAGAGCGCCCCGTCCAAGGACGCCACGCCGATGTTCGTCTACGGCGTCAACCACGGGACCTACGACGGACAGAAGATCCTCTCCGCCGCCTCCTGCACCACGAACTGCCTCGCCCCCGTGGCCAAGGTGCTCAACGACAAGTGGGGCATCAAGCGCGGCCTGATGTCGACCGTGCACGCCGCCACCGCCACCCAGAAGACCGTCGACGGTCCCTCCATGAAGGACTGGCGCGGCGGCCGCGGCATCCTGGAGAACATCATCCCGTCCTCCACGGGTGCGGCCAAGGCCGTCGGCAAGGTCCTGCCCGAGCTCAACGGCAAGCTGACCGGCATGGCCTTCCGCGTGCCGACCTCCGACGTCTCCGTGGTCGACCTGACGGTCGAGCTCGACAAGGGCGCCAGCTACGACGACATCTGCAAGGCGATGAAGGCCGCCTCCGAGGGCGAGCTCAACAGCGTACTGGGCTACACCGAGGACAAGGTCGTCTCCACCGACTTCCGCGGCCAGAGCGCCCCGTCGATCTTCGACGCGGGTGCCGGTATCGCCCTGGACGACACCTTCGTCAAGGTCGTCTCCTGGTACGACAACGAGTACGGCTACACCTGCAACATGCTGCGCATGGTGCGTCACGTCGCCAAGTAAGTAACGAGTGACGAGTAGCGAGTAACGAGGCGATTGAGTTGGGAGGCGCGTTGCGCCTCCCAACCTTCTTTCATAGCATTCCTCGCAGCTCGAGACTCACCCCTCGAAACTGAATTCCAGAGCGTTTTGCCAAGCCCGCATTGGCAAAACTCTTTGAAACCAAAATTTGGAGATACGACATGTCCGTACTCAAGATGACCGACCTGGATCTGGCCGGCAAGCGTGTGTTGATCCGCGAGGACCTGAACGTGCCCGTCAAGGACGGCAAGGTGACCTCGGACGCGCGCATCCGCGCCTCGCTCAAGACCATCGAGCACGCCGCCAAGGCCGGGGCCAAGGTCATGCTCATGTCCCACCTCGGCCGCCCGGAGGAGGGCGTCTACTCCGAGGAGTCCTCCATGCAGCCGGTGGCCGATCACCTCGGCAAACTGCTGGGCAAGGACGTGCGCGTCGTCAAGGACTACCTGGACAAGGCCCCCGAGCTGGCCGACGGCGAGGTCGTGATCCTGGAGAACGTGCGCTTCAACAAGGGCGAGAAGAAGGACGACGAGGCGCTGTCGAAGAAGTACGCCGCCCTGTGCGATATCTACGTGATGGACGCCTTCGGCACGGCCCACCGCGCCCAGGCCTCCACGCACGGCGTCGGCAAATTCGCGCCCGTGGCCTGCGCCGGTCCGCTGCTGGCCGCCGAGCTCGAGGCCCTGAGCAAGGCCCTGGACAAGCCCAAGCGCCCGATGGTCGCCATCGTCGGCGGCTCCAAGGTCTCGACCAAGCTCACCGTGCTCGAGTCCCTGTCCAAGGTCGTCGACCAGCTTATCGTGGGCGGCGGCATCGCCAACACCTTCATCGCCGCGGCTGGCCACAACGTCGGCAAGTCGCTCTACGAGGCCGACCTGGTCGATGAGGCCAAGCGCCTGACCGAGGCGGCGCGCGCCAACGGCGGCGATATTCCCGTGCCGGTCGACGTGGTCTGCGCCAAGGAGTTTTCCGATTCCGCCAAGGCCGAGCTCAAGCCGGTCGATCAGGTCGCCGACGACGACCTGATCTTCGATATCGGCCCCGAGACCTCCAAGCAGTTCGCCGAGATCCTCAAGAACGCCGGCACCATTGTGTGGAACGGTCCGGTCGGCGTGTTCGAGTTCGACCAGTTCGGCGAGGGCACCAAGGCCCTGTCCATGGCGATTGCCGAGAGTCCGGCGTTTTCGATTGCCGGCGGCGGTGACACCCTGGCGGCGGTCGACAAATACGGCATCGCCGACAAGGTGTCCTACATCTCCACCGGCGGCGGGGCCTTCCTGGAGTTTCTCGAGGGCAAGACGCTGCCGGCCGTGGCGATGCTCGAGGCGCGCGCCAAAGAGTGATGCGTTTCGAGTTGCGAGTGGCGAGGACCAATTCGCTATTCGGCGCTGGCCACTTGAGGACACCCTAGATGCAAAGAAGAACCAAGATCGTCGCGACCCTCGGGCCGGCCACCGATGATGCCAAGGTGATGGACAAGATCATCGAGGCGGGCGTCGACGTCGTGCGCGTGAACTTCTCCCACGGCACCGCGGACGAGCATATCGACCGCGCCGAGCGCGTGCGCAACCGCGCCCGCGCCCACGGCCGGCAAGTGGGCCTGCTCGCCGACCTGCAGGGTCCCAAGATCCGCATCGACCGCTTCAAGGGCGGCCCGGTGGCGCTGGTCGAGGGCGAGGTGTTCGTGCTCGACAACCAGCTGCCCGAGGACCAGGGCACGGTCGAGCGCGTGGGCCTGGCCTACAAGCAACTGCCCGACGATGTGCGCCGCGGCGATACCCTGCTGCTCGACGACGGGCGTATCGTGCTGTGGGTGGACGACGTCAGCGACACCGAGGTCATCACCCGGGTGGTGGTCGGCGGCACGCTCTCCGATCGCAAGGGGATCAACCGCCAGGGCGGCGGGCTCTCGGCGCCGGCCCTCACGGACAAGGACCGCGACGACATACGGGTCGCGGCCCGGATGCAGGCCGACTACCTGGCCGTCTCCTTCCCGCGCAGCGCCGCCGACATCCACGAGGCGCGCCGGCTGCTCGAGGAGGCCGGCGGCGAGAAGTGCTCCATCATCGCCAAGATCGAACGGGCCGAGGCGCTGGACGTCATCGAGGAGATCATCGGCGCCTCCGACGCCATCATGATCGCCCGCGGCGACCTGGGCGTGGAGATCGGCGACGCGGCGCTGCCGCCGGTGCAGAAGCGCCTGATACAGCTGGCCCGCAGCATGAACCGGGTCGTCATCACCGCCACGCAGATGATGGAGTCCATGATCGAGAGCCAAATCCCTACACGGGCTGAGGTTTTTGACGTGGCCAACGCCGTGCTGGACGGGACCGACGCCGTGATGCTCTCGGCCGAGACGGCCTCGGGCAAATACCCGGCAAAGGCCATCGAGGCCATGGACCGGGTCTGCCGCGAGGCCGAGAAGCAGCGCATGGCCAAGGTCTCCACGCACCGCATCGACGAGCGCTTCGCGCGCATCGACGAGGCCATCGCCATGGCCGCCATGTACACCGCCAACCACCTGGGCGTAAAGGCCATTGCGGCCCTGACCGAGTCCGGCTCGACCCCCCTGTGGATGTCGCGCATCAGCTCCGGGATCCCCATCTACGCCTTGACGAGCCATGTCGAGACGCGTAGAAAAGTGACTCTCTACCGGGGCGTCTACCCGGTCAGCTTCGACGTGGCCACCCAGGACCACGCCGAGGTCAACAAGGAGGCGATCGACGAGCTGCTGCGCCGCGGGGCGGTGCGCGACGGCGATCTGGTGATCATCACCAAGGGGGATCTCGTGGGGGTGCTGGGCGGCACCAACGCCATGAAGATCGTCAAAGTGGGCGAGCTGCTGCCCTAATGGACAATGCCCGCACGTCGGGCCGGGGAGCGGCGGCGCGCCGTGGCGCACATCCCCGATGCTGAACTAAACTGACCGGAAAATTTCCTATTTCAAACATCAAGGAGGTCCCCAATGGCCCTGATTACTCTTCGCCAGCTGCTGGATCATGCCGCCGAGAACGGCTACGGCATGCCGGCCTTTAACGTCAACAACATGGAGCAGGTGCACGCCATCATGCAGGCGGCCGACGAGGCCAACAGCCCCGTCATCATGCAGGGTTCGGCCGGTGCCCGTTCCTACGCCGGCGAGCCGTTCCTGCGCCACCTCATTTCCGCCGCCGTCGAGATGTATCCGCACATCCCGGTGTGCATGCACCAGGACCACGGCGCCGCCCCGGGCGTGTGCCTGCGCTCCATTCAGTCGGGCTTCAGCTCGGTCATGATGGACGGCTCGCTGCTGGAAGACATGAAGACCCCGTCCAGCTACGAGTACAACGTGGACGTCACCCGCAAGGTCGTCGAGATGGCCCACGCCGGCGGCGTCTCCGTCGAGGGCGAGCTGGGCTGCCTGGGTTCGCTGGAGACCGGCATGGCCGGCGAGGAAGACGGCTCCGGCGCCGAGGGCCAGCTGTCCCACGACCAGCTGCTGACCGACCCCGAGCAGGCCGCCGACTTCGTCGCCAAGACCGGCGTCGACGCCCTGGCCATCGCCATCGGCACCTCGCACGGTGCCTACAAGTTCACCCGTCCGCCCACCGGCGACATCCTGGCCATCGAGCGCATCAAGGAGATCAATGCCCGCATCCCGGACACGCACCTGGTGATGCACGGCTCGTCCTCGGTGCCGCAGGAGTGGCTGGAGATCATCAACAGCCACGGCGGCGATATGGGTTCGACCTACGGCGTGCCCGTCGAGGAGATCCAGGAAGGCATCAAGCACGGCGTGCGCAAGGTCAACATCGACACCGACTTGCGTATGGCCTCGACCGGTGCCGTCCGCAAGCATCTGCACGACAATCCGTCGAACTTCGACCCGCGCAAGTTCCTCAAGGCCTCCACGGCGGCCATGAAGGAGATCTGCAAGGCCCGTTACGAGGCCTTCGGTTCGGCCGGCATGGCCTCCAAGATCACGGCCTTGAACCTGGAGGACATGGTCAAGCGTTACGCCTCCGGCGAGCTCGATCCCAAGGTCGAGGGCGGTGCCAAGAAGAAGGCCGGCTGAGGCCGGTCGCACAGCCCAGCGGCATCGAGGCGGGGGCTGCGGCCCCCGCCTTTTTTCTTTCCGTCTCGACGTCCCGCCAGCCATGAACGAGCCAGAGCCCTATATCGACACCGTCCTCGAACAGGTCGTGGCCCTGGTCGAAGCCGATCCGCGTTCGGGCCAGTCGCTGCTGTTCTACGCCCTGTTCAAGACGCTGGATACCGAGCAGGGCGGGCACATGTACATGCTGCGCAAGCTGCGCGAGCTCAGCGCCGACAACCGCCGGCTGGCCTACGGGCTGATGGAGCTCATGGCGCGCGAGTCCAATCGCGGCGCGGCCTGGGAAGACGCCCTGGCGCGCATCGACGATGCCGTGCGCGGGCGGCGCTATCAGTAGGGCTGCCCGTGGCCGGCGGCGGAGGGTCCTCGCGCTTTGCCCCGCACCGCCCGCGGGCTGCCGATGAGCGCCTGGCCCTGCTGCTCGAGGACGCCGAGCGCGGCGTCGCCCGCGCCCAGCGCCACCTGGCCAACCGCTACCTGCGCGGCCGCGGCGTGGTGCGCGACCCGGCGCGGGCGGCCCACTGGATGCGCCGTGCGGCCGAGCAGGGCTTTGCCCCGGCCATGCGCGCCTGGGGCGAGTACCTGGAGCAGGGCGTGGGCGGACCCGCCGACCCCGCCGCCGCACTGACCTGGTACCGCCGGGCCGCCGCCCGTGGCGACCCGCCGGCCCGCGAGCACCTCGCGCGGCTTGAGCCGGGTGCCCCGGCCCCCTCCGACTGGAAATAAGCGTCAAGCCCGGGCGTTTTCGGCCGATACACTCGCTGAATTGAACGCTCCGGCGTGGACCGGGCGCAGTGGTACAGGAGTTGCACCGGTTCAAGGAACCCCGGGGGTCGCCATCCAGCCGGATCGTCGTTGTCTCTGAATGTCACGAGGACGATCCATGCACAACCACACTTATACCTATCGGTATCTGCTCGCGCTCGCCCTGGCGGCGTGGACGCTTCTCGCCGCGCCGGTATCGGGCGCCTACGCGGGGGCCGCGGGCTCCGAGGCACGACTCGGTCCGCGGGCCTCGGACGAGTTTCCCGGACGCAGGCTCTTTCCGACCACGCCCATCATCGAGCTCGAGGCCTTCCACGCCAAGCGCGACCGGGTGGTCGTGGTCGACGCGCGCTCGCACTACGAATACCAGGTGCTGCACATCAAGGGCGCGATCAACATCCCCGTCGCCTCGGCCGATTTCGTGGCCCGCATGCGCGAGCTGCGGGCCAAGGACAGGCGCCCGATCGTCACCTACTGCAACGGCAAGACCTGCCTGAAGTCCTACGAGGCGGCCTACAAGTGCATGAGCAATGGGATTGCGAACGTGGCCGCCTACGATGCGGGCATCATGGACTGGGCGCGGGCCTATCCGGAGCAGTCCGTGCTGCTGGGACGCTCGCCGATCGACCCCAAGCGCCTGATCGCCCGCTCGGACACCGCCAAGCACCTGTTGAGCCCGGAGGAGTTCGAGAGCCGGGTCGGTGAGCGCGATGCCATCGTGATGGATATGCGCGATGTCTTTCAGCGCGATGCCATCTCCATATTCGTCGGCCGCGAGCACCAGGTGCATTTCAACGAGCCGGACAAGATCGAACGCTTTATCCAGCGCGCCAAGCGCCAGCGCAAGCCGCTGTTGGTCTACGACGAGGTGGGCAAGCAGGTCCTGTGGCTGCAGTACCAGCTCGAGGACGAGAACGTCCCCGAGTACTACTTCATGAAGGGCGGGGCCGAGGGCTACTACAAGTATCTGCGCGGCATCTACACCAAGTAGCGTGCACGAACTCGCCCGCCGCGGCGGCGGGCGGCGCGGTCGCTATTTGGTCAGTTCCATGAACAGCGTGGGCAGGCGCTCGGGCAGGCGCTGGACGTGGTCGACGACGGTGTAGGCGTTGGCGCCGAAGATGCGCGAGACATAGTCGTCGGCCTCGGGATCGAGCGTCAGGCAGTAGGTCATTACGCCGCGCGTGGACAGCTCCTCGACCGCCTTCTTCGTGTCGTGGCGCAGGTACTGCGGGTCGCGCTCGTCGATGTCGGCCGGTTCGCCGTCGCTGACCAGCAGGATCAGCTTTTTCTGCTGCGGCTCGTTGAGCAGAAAGTGGCCGGCGTGGCGCAGCGCCCCGCCCATGCGGGTGGACAGCCCGCCCTGCATCCCGGCCAGGCGTGACTTGGCCTTGTCGTCGAAGGGCTGGTCGAAGTCCTTGAAGCGGTAATACTGCACATCGTGGCGCCCGTCCGAGGCGAAGCCGTGGATGGCGAAGGGGTCGCCGATGCCGTCGATGGCCCAGGACAGCAGTGTGGTCGCCTCGCGGGCCAGCTGGATCACGGGCCGGTCCGAGTCGCCCAGGGTCTCGTTGGTCGATTCCGACAGGTCCAGCAGCACCAGCACGGCCAGATCGCGCGTCTTGCGGATGTAGCGGATATTGATGCGCGGGTCGGGCGTCTCGCCCATGCGCAGGTCCACCATGGCGCGGATGGCCGCGTTGATGTCGATCTCGTCGCCGTCTTCCTGATGGCGCTGGCGCACCAGGCCGCGCGGCTGCAGCGCGTCCATGATGTGCTTGAGCCGGTTGGCGATCGGCTTGTATTCGGTCAGGATATGGTCGATGTCCCCGGGCTCGCCCTTGGGCTGGCGCTTTTCGAGCACCGTCACCCAGTCGGGGCGGTTGAGCTGCACCTGATAGTCCCACTCCGGGTAGTGATAGGGGTCGCTGATGGGCTCGGTGCCCTCCAGCTCGTTGATGGTGCAGCCCTCCTGGTCCAGATAGAAGGGCGTCTCCAGGCGCCAGATCTCCTGGGCGTCGTCGCCGGCCAGCTCGCAGTCGAGCTCGTTGACCATCTCCATGACGCTCACGGTCTTGCGCACCTGGCGGTGACTGGCCGGGACGTATTCGGTCTCTTCCCAGACATTCTCGGCGAACTGCCAGATGAAGCGATTGTCGTCCCGGTAGGGAATGGCGATGGACTCGAGCACGCGCAGGCTCGGGACCTGGGCGTGCTCGCCCAGCTTGTTGAGGAAGGTCACGCCGAGATCCCAGCTCAGCTGGTTGTCCTCGGGACGCTTGGCCACCTCCTCGGCAAACGCGGCGCGCGCCTCCTGGATCCAGGGGTGGTCGTCGCCGTAGTCGGGGGTGAGCAGGGCGTGGGCCAGGCGCTCGGTCAGATCGACCACCGGATCGGTCGGGCAGCTCACCTCGCGCACGCCCTCGTGAATGCGCCGCCAAAGCTTGCCCAGCCCGGGAAACTCCCGCACCGCCAGATGCTCGATGCGCGCGTCCTCGAACAGGCCGATCATGAACATCTGCGTCGGATTGAGCCCCTCGGCCGAGATGGGCGCGGTCGAGTAGGCGATATGCGCCGCCGCATGAGCGGCCGTCGCGCGGTAGAGTTCCGTGCCCGTCACTTCGGCATAATCGTCGAAGGCGTCGGGGACGTGGATCAGCCGGTGCTCGATATAGGGCTTGTAGCCCTCGCGGCTCTCGTAGTCCCCCGAGGTCGGGCGCATGAAAAAGTCACGGCCCCACAGGGCCCGCAGGTAGAAGTTCAGCTTGCGCTGCACATCGACGAACAGGGTGCCGCGGCGCTCGCGCTGGAGCACGGCCTGGCTGTCGGCCGACTCCAGATTGAAGTACTCGACCTGCGCCTTGAAGTCGCGCCCGTGGGCCTGCGCACCCCAGTTCGCCCAGCGGCGCAGCCCGCCCAGGGTCAGCTTGGTGAACAGCTCGTCCAGGTGGGCGAGCATGGGGCGCAGTCCGCGCGGGACCTTCGCCGACAGCGAGTGGATGAGCTTGAGGTAGCCGCGCACCAGCTCCGGGTCGCCGAGGCGTCGAGCGGCGGTGGGCATGTTCGAGAACAGCAGCGAGATGATCTCGCCGCTGACCATCGAGGACAGCTTCATCGCCTCGGTGACGCAGTCCTTGACCACCTCGTCGCCGACCTCCTTGGCCACGCCGGGCATGGCATTGAGGTAGGAGACGACCAGATCGGTGCCGCGGCCGAGCTCGCACAGCGCCCGGGCGCCTTCGAGGAAGTTGTGCAGGCCCTGGGGCGACATCACCCGCGTGGCCTCGCGATAACTCTCCTCGAAGCTGTCCTTGACGCGAACGTCGGCCTTGTCCAGGCACTCGCGGTATTCGGCCAGATCTATGCTCATAACTGCCGAGCCTCGATGGGGCGCTTAGAAGTACGTGCCGACGGCGGTGTCCAGGGTGTCGCGCATGTCCGGGTCGTCGGTGATGGGGCGCACCAGGGTCATCATGCACGCGGCCTTGGCGTCGACGCCCTTGGCGATGAGCTGGGCCGCGTAGACCAGCAGACGCGTGGAGATACCCTCGTCCAGGCCGTGGCCCTTCAGATTGCGCGCGCGGTGGGCGACCTGGACCAGCTTGTTCGCGGTCTCGGAGTCGACGCCCGTCTCGTGGCTGACGATCTCGGCCTCGACCTCGGTGTCCGGATATTCGAAGTCCAGGGCGCCGAAGCGCTGCTTGGTCGACTGCTTCAGGTCCTTCATCAGGTTCTGATAGCCGGGGTTGTAGGAGATGACCAGCTGGAAGTCCGGGTGGGCATGGACCAGCTCGCCCTTCTTGTCCAGCGGCAGCGTGCGCCGGTGGTCGGTCAGGGGGTGGATGACCACGGTCGTGTCCTGGCGGGCCTCGACGACCTCGTCCAGGTAGCAGATGGCGCCGATCCGGGCCGCCGTGGTCAGCGGACCGTCCTGCCAGCGCGTGCCCTGGGCATCGAGCAGGAAGCGGCCGATGAGGTCCGAGGCGGTCATGTCCTCGTTGCAGGCCACGGTGACCAGGGGGCGCTTGAGTTTGTAGGCCATGTATTCGACGAAGCGGGATTTGCCGCAGCCGGTCGGGCCCTTGAGCATGATGGGCATGCGCGCCTCGTAGGCGGCCTCGTACAGCGAGACCTCTTCGTCGACCACCCGGTAGTACGGCTCCTCGGTGATCTGGTATTGCTGGGTGTCGATATCGCTCATCGTACCTTCTCCATGCGGGCATACGTTGGGCGGGTCGCTCAGCGGGAGCGACCGGCTCAAGGCACGCCTCGGCCGCAAAACGGCGGTGAAAAAAAGAGCCCCTGTTCGGTGGACCCGACAGGGGCTCTCGCTCTGGCTCTACCCGTCGGGTCGTTTAGACCTTGATCGGACCGCGGTAGATGACCATGGAAGCGCCCTGAGACTGGGCGTAGTTGTCGTAGCCGACCAGGCGAACGTGATGGTTGGGATGCGCCTTGTGGCAGGCCTCGGCCTCGGCCAGGATGCGGTCCACGTCGGACTCGCCGAACATGGGCAGCTTCCACATGTACCAATAGTGGTCGAAGGCGTTCTCCGGCTCGGTGTGCTCGATGGCCGGGTTCCAGCCCTGGTTCACGATGTACTCCACCTGCTTGCGGATCTGGTCCTTGTCCATCTCCGGCAGATAGGAGAAGGTCTCGAACTTGCGGCTGCTCGGATCCGACAGACTGGATTCGTAGTCTTGCATGTCACTCATGTCTATATCTCCAAATTTCAGCGTGGCGTTCAGCGACAGTGCTTCGCTTTAACGCCCTGGAATCGAGTCGCGAGGTTTAAGTTTCGAGCGACGAGGGGTTTGTCCTCGCTACTCGCCCCCCGTAACCCGGCCCTGCGGTTGGTGGCGAGGTTCGAGTCGCGAGTAACGAGGCGGTTGTCCTCGTTACTCGTTCCTCGCAACTCGATCCTGATCTATTTGTGCGCGACGTCGAGCTTGTCGACGGTGTCGAACTCGAACTTGATTTCCTTCCAGGTCTCCATCGCGGCCTTGAGCTCCGGGCTGCTCTTGGCGGCCTTGGTGAGGATCTCCTTGCCTTCCTTCTCGAGCTGACGGCCCTCGTTGCGGGCCTCGACGCAGGCCTCCAGGGCCACGCGGTTGGCCGCGGCGCCGGCCGCGTTGCCCCAGGGGTGGCCCAGGGTGCCGCCGCCGAACTGCAGCACGGAGTCGTCGCCGAAGATGGTGACCAGCGCCGGCATGTGCCAGACGTGGATGCCGCCGGAGGCGACGGCGAAGGCGCCCGGCATGGAGCCCCAGTCCTGGTCGAAGAAGATGCCGCGGCTGCGGTCTTCCTTGACGTAGGAGTCGCGCAGCATGTCGATCCAGCCCAGCGTGGAGGCGCGGTCGCCCTCGAGCTTGCCGACGACGGTGCCGGTGTGCAGATGGTCGCCGCCGGACAGACGCAGGATCTTGGTCAGCACACGGAAGTGGATACCGTGGTGCGGGTTACGGTCGAGCACGGCGTGCATGGCGCGGTGGATGTGCAGCAGCAGGCCGTTGTCGCGGCACCACTGGGCCAGGCCGGTGTTCGCGCAGAAACCGCCGGTGATGTAGTCGTGCATGATGATGGGGGCGCCCAGCTCCTTGGCGTGCTCGGCGCGCTTGAACATCTCGTCCGGCGTCGGGGCGGTGACGTTCAGGTAGTGCCCCTTGCGCTCGCCGGTCTCACGCTCGGCCTTGTGAATGGCCTCCATGACGAAGTCGAAACGCTGGCGCCAGCGCATGAACGGCTGGGAGTTGACGTTCTCGTCGTCCTTGGTGAAGTCCAGACCGCCGCGCAGGCACTCGTAGACGGCACGCCCGTAGTTCTTGGCCGACAGGCCCAGCTTGGGCTTGATAGTGCAGCCGAGCATCGGGCGGCCGTACTTGTTCATGATGTCGCGCTCGACCTGGATGCCGTGCGGCGGGCCGTTGCAGGTCATCACATAGGCGATCGGGAAGCGCACGTCCTCCAGGCGCAGGGCACGCACGGCCTTGAAGCCGAACACGTTGCCGACCAGCGAGGTGAAGACGTTGACGACCGAGCCTTCCTCGAACAGGTCGATGGGATAGGCGATGAAGGCGTAGAAGCACTCGTCGTCGCCCGGCACGTCCTCGATGCGGTAGGCGCGGCCCTTGTAGTGGTCCAGGTCGGTGAGCAGATCGGTCCACACCGTGGTCCAGGTACCGGTGGAGGATTCGGCGGCCACGGCAGCGGCGGCCTCCTCGCGCGGCACGCCCGGCTGCGGCGTGATCTTGAAGCAGGCGAGGAGATCGGTCTCGGCCGGGGTGTACTCCGGCATCCAGTACGTTTCGCGGTATTCCTTCACGCCCGCGCTGTATGATTTCACTGCCATGAGCAGTCCTCCCAAGAGTCGTTTAACGAAATAAACCCAAATGCACAGAGCGGTTAAGGTCGCCTCGTTCCGGGCCGTGTGAGCCGTCGGCGGCGGTAACCGTTCGTTCCTCGCGCGGCCCCGGGACTCGCCCTAAGCGCACCGCTAGTGGGAAGGCAGTATAGTTGTAATGAGTATAAAGTAAATTCAGTATTCGTGATTGATACCATAAGCAAAACATTATAGGCTATCGCATATGAACGTGACCTTCCGCCAACTCCGCGTCTTCGAGGCCGTCGCCCGCCATCTGAGTTTCACCCAGGCGGCCCGCGAGCTGCACCTGACGCAGCCAGCGGTATCCATGCAAATCAAGCAGTTAGAAGACAATGCGGGGGTGCCGCTGTTCGAGCAGCTGGGCAAGAAGGTCTATCTGACCGAGGCCGGCCAGGAGATGTACCACTGCGCCCGGGCCATCGCCCAGCAGCTGGACGACGCCGAGGCCGTGCTCGAGCAGCTCAAGGGGGTGCAGCGCGGGCGCCTGGAGATCTCGGTGGCCACCACTGCGAACTATTTCGCCAGCCGTCTGCTCGCCGCCTTCAACCGCCGCTACCCCGGCGTGACCTTCAGCCTGGACGTGACCAACCGCGAGACCCTGCTGCGCCAGCTCGCCGACAACGACAAGGAGGTGGCGATCATGGGCCTGCCCCCCGAGGAGGCCGAGCTGGCCGCCGAGACCTTTGCCGACAACCCGCTGGTGGTGATCGCCTCGCCGGACCATCCCCTGGCGGCCGAGCGGGACATTCCCCTCAAGCGCCTGGAGTCGGAGACCTTCGTGGTGCGGGAGAGGGGTTCGGGCACGCGTATCGCCATGGAGCGTTTTTTCAACGCCCACGGCGTCCGTCTGCACATGCCCATGGAAATGAACAAGAACGAGGCCATCAAGCAGGCCGTGCAGGCCGGTCTCGGTCTGGGCATCGTCTCGGTCCACACGCTGGAGTTGGAGATGGAGACCGGGCGCCTGGTGGTCCTGGACATCGAGGACTTTCCCATCATGCGCCACTGGTACCTGGTGCACCGCAAGGGCAAGCGCCTCACCCCGGTGGCCCAGGCCTTTCGCCAGTTCGTGCTCAAGGAAGCCGGCACGATGCTGCGCCGCCCGCCCCTGGCCCCCGCCCGCGCGGCCACGGATGCGGCCGGGCCGCCGCCGGCACATGTTGCGGCCCGCGCCGACAAGGCCTAATCTCAATGCCGTGAGACACGCTATATTAAACGGGCCGCTCCTGGGTGCCCTGGCGGCACTGGCCCTGCTGGGCGGCTGCGATTCGCGCGAGGACAGCGACCGCGTGTCCGCCTCGCAGACGCCCAGCGCGATTGCGCCGCGCGTCTCCGACCCCGCCATCCTCGCCCGCGGCAAGCGCCTGTTCGCGCAGAACTGCGCCGTGTGCCACGGCGCCCGCGCCCAGGGCGATCCCGATTGGCGTTACCGCGGCCCGGACGGCAGGTTCCCGCCGCCGCCGCTCAACGGCACCGGACACACCTGGCATCATTCCATCGCCTGGCTCCACGCCATGATCAAAAACGGCAGCCCGGACGGCCGCGGCAATATGCCGGCCTGGGGCGACAGGCTGAGCGATAGCGATATCGACGCCATCATCGCCTGGTTCCAGTCCCTGTGGCCCGAGCCGGCCTACGAAGGCTGGGTCGAGATACAGCGCCGCGCCCATCATCGTCCCGGCGGCTGAACGCATAAGCCCTGGGATACGGGTTTCACGCCCGCCCCGCCGGGTCCGTTCGCTATAGCCGGCATTGCCACCCGTGTTCCTGATCCGCCGTTTTCTCAAAAGTTGCACATTATCTGTGGCTTTTGGTCCATTCCCCGGGGCTGATCTGGATCAGTGCACACGGCGTT
>Ga0209918_1000265_pt1 | contig 38722 bp, 34 predicted proteins | sample SalPonD_shore_MG_FD_185712 | JGI IMG/M metagenome (GOLD analysis project Ga0209918, IMG submission 185712) | Salt pond soil microbial communities from South San Francisco under conditions of wetland restoration - Salt Pond MetaG... | ecosystem: Environmental > Aquatic > Marine > Intertidal zone... | reverse complement strand
CCGCCACGGTTGCCGTCGCCACGCCGTGCTGGCCGGCACCGGTCTCGGCCACCACGCGGCCCTTGCCCATGTGACGGGCGAGCAGGGCCTGGCCCATGGTGTTGTTGATCTTGTGGGCGCCGGTATGGTTGAGGTCCTCGCGCTTGAGGAACAGCCGTGCCCCGCCGACCCGGTTGCTCCAGCGCTCGGCCAGGTAGAGAGGGCTGGGCCGTCCCACGTAGTGCGCCAGATCCCGGGCCAGCTCGCCTTTGAAGTCCGGATCGTCCTTGAGCTGCCGATAGGCGTCCCACAGCTCTTGGAGTGGCGCCATGAGCAGCTCGGGCACGAACTGCCCGCCATAGGGACCGAAATGGCCCCTGGCATCCGGGAAACCGGCAAAGTCCACTTCAGCGCTCTTGGACACGGCTGACCTCGCTGATGAATGCAATGATCCGTTCCGGGTCTTTGACACCCGGCGACTGTTCCACGCCGCTGGAGACGTCCACGCCGTAAGGCCTGGCGGCGGCGACCGCCGCCGCCACATTGTCCGGCCGCAGCCCGCCGGCGAGTATCCACGCCCGGCCGGGCTCCCGGGGCATCCGGGTCCAGTCGAAGCCACGGCCCGAGCCTCCCAGCTCCCCCGGCGCGTGCCCGTCAAGCAGGAAACCGGCCGCGTCCGGGTAATCGGCCGCAGCCGCGGGCGAGCCGTTGCCGCCCATGGCCAGCGTCTTGATGTAGCGCCGGCCGAAGCTCCGGCAGTAATCGGGGGACTCGGTGCCGTGGAACTGCAGCAGGTCCAGCGGGACGGCATCCAGGACGCGCCTGACCCATTCGGCCTCGTCGTCCAGGAACAGGCCCACAATGGTTACGAAGGCCGGCACCCGGCGGCACAGCGTCTCCGCCTCCCGCAGGGTCACCGCACGGCGGCTGGCGGCGTGGAACACCAGGCCGATGGCGTCGGCGCCCGCGTCGACGGCTGCCGCCAGGTCCTCTTCGCGGGTGATCCCGCAAATCTTCACACGCGTGCGCAAGAAGTCTCGATCCCAGTGCTTCATTCTGGAAGGCCCCGCGCAGCGGGGATCTGCCGCCCCGTCCCAGGCCGGAAAGACTGACCGCCGAACCTTTTGGGAGCCGCACGCACCCGTTTCAGCGGGCAACTATGCTAACCCGGCCCGCCTCAGCACGCAAAAGCCGGCAGCTCGCCGCGTTCCGGGACGCCGAAGGCGTCCGGATAGCGGACGCCCACCAGGTACAGGCCCTCTCCGGGGGCGGTGACCCCGCCGGCGGTCCGGTCCCGGGCCTCCAGGACGGCCCCCGCCCATTCCGGGTCGTGGTCGCCGGCGCCGATGCTCATCAGGACGCCAGCGATGTTGCGCACCATGTGGTGTAGGAAGGCGTTGGCGGTCACGTCCAGATACAGATAGTCGCCGGCGCGCGTTACCGTCAGATCCTCCACACGGCGGATCGGGTGCCGCGCCTGGCACGCCACCGCGCGGAACGAGCTGAAGTCGTGTTCCCCGATCAGGAAATGCGCCGCCGCCCGCATCCGCTCCACCTCCAGCGACCGGTACGTCCAGGCAACCCGGCCGCGGTGCAGCGCCGGCCGCACCGGGTGACTGTATATCACGTAGCGGTAGCTGCGCGCGGTGGCCGAGAAACGGGCGTGGAAACCGGGAGGCACCGGCATGATCCACTGCAGCGCCACGTCACGGGGCAGATTCGAGTTCACGCCGCGCAGCCAGCCGTGGAGCGGCCGCTGCGCGGGCGTATCGAAGTGCACGATCTGCTGGCTGGCGTGAACGCCGGCGTCGGTGCGGCCGGCGCAGACCACTTCCACCCGCGACGCGGCGACGCTGGACACAGCGGCCTCCACCGCCGCCTGGACGCTGGCGCCGTGATGCTGGCGCTGCCAGCCCATGTACTGCCTGCCGTCGTAAGCGATACCCGCCGCAAACCTGTTCATGGTGCAGCTCTCGGTCGACTCCAACCCGGCGCACCGTCGGTCAGAGGAGAGTGAGCGCAGTGACCGTCAGTGCCACGGGCAACCACTGCGCGGCCGATGGCGAGGGCAGCCGCGCGACCTCGATCAGCGGCAGCGCGGCGTGCTCCGCCTCGTGCACCGTCGCCACGAACACCCCCGCCGCCCGGGACGCCAGCCGCCGCAGCGAGCGCCGCCCGTCGTGGTCCGCGCGGCCGCCGTGTCGCCGCGCCAGATCCCGCAGCCGGGGAACGATATCAATGACGAGATTGATGCGCATGGCAATACGCAAAGCGTCTCCGCCGAGCCGATCCACGGGGCGCAGCCACCAATGCAGTGCCGCGACCAGGACGTCCCGCGGCGTCGCCATCACGAAAAGCTGAACCGTGGTGACAATGAGGGCCAGGATGGCCACGTGACGGAGGGCTTCGGCTACCCCGTAGTATGACGGCGAAAGCCCGCCCAGCGCCGGCCAAACCGGCTCACCGGGCGAAAACCAGAGATACAGTATGCCCAGCGACAGGTAGAAGAAGCGCAGGCGCCGCAGGGTGCGCAGCAGGGCCCCCACCGACAGGGACCGCGACACCGCCAGCAGCCCGCCGCAACCGCTGGCGACGACGGCGATGTCCCGCCACTCGCCCCGCGCCAGGAAGCCCGCGACCAAGACCACCCAGGCCAGCGCCACCACGGGATGAATCAGGCGGGCTTTCCCCACGGGGTCGGTCGTCAGCCTGGTACCGGCATCGCCGGATGCCTCGGTCATGGCAAGAGATTCACGGAAGTCCCAGAAACCCGAGCGGCCGCAACCGGTCCCCGGGTAACCGGAGAATGCCCGTTGCGGCCGCGGCTCACCCCATTTTCCGGAGTGTGTCAGCCGACCTTGTCGAGCAGCTCACGCGCTTCCTGAATCTGCGCAGCGTCGCCCTCTTCAACAACCTCGTCAAGGAGCGAGCGGGCACCGTCGTTGTCACCCATGTCCATATAGGCGCGTGCCAGGTCCAGCTTGGTGCCCACCTCGTCGAGCATGTCGGCGTCGTCGTCATAGCCGCCGCCCGCTTCGGTGTCCGCATCGAGCGGATAGTCCGCTTCCGGCTGTGCGGCAGTCGACTGCATCTCCACGTCCTTCGTGGTCGCTTGGGAATCGTCCTCGCCGTCGGTCGACCCGCTGCCGGCCGGCTCCTCGAACCCGAAGTCGAAGTCCTCGAGACTGCCGGAGTCGCTTTCGTCCAGCGCATAGGCGTCCGTGGCTTCGCTATCCTCCCCGACCGAGGCGGGCGGGTCCGTTTCCTCGCCCGTTTCCTCGTCAAGATTGAAGTCCAGGTCGAGCGCGACCTCGTCCTCCGCGCCGCCGGAGCCGCTGTCGGCGGAGCTCTCCTGGCTGGGCTCCTCGTCGAAATCGAGCCCCTCCAGCACCGACGTCTCTCTCGCGCCCGGGTCGCGGTCCGGCTCATCGGTAGCAGCCGTCGCTTCATCCCCGCCCGAGACATCGTCAAGGTCGAAGTCCAGGCTCATGTCGTCGCCGTTCGGCTCGCCGGCCTTCGACGCCGGCTGTTCCTCGTCCTCGAAGCTGAAGTCCAGGTCCGAGAAGTCGTCCGTCACCGATGACTCGGCCGCCTGGGCCGGCTGGTCGACCGCCGTGTCCAGCGTTTCGGCCGTTTCGCCGGCGGCGGGCTGGTCCGCCTCGGGCAGCTCGAAGTCCGTCTCGCTGACCCCACCCGCGGCGGCCGGGCTGCCCTGGTTCGCCGAACCCTCGTCACCGAACAGCGGATGCTCGGGGGCGATCTCCCGACCCATCTCACACGCCCGGCGCCACGCGGGATCGCTGTCGTCCTCCACCAGCTCGTGCAGCTGCTGCGCCTGGTCCTCGAAAGCCGCCCGATCCTGAGTCAGAGCCAGGATCTCCAGCATTTTCAGCCGCAGCTCCTTGTTGGCAGGGTCGTGCTGAAGCGCCTTGTCCACCGCCTCCTGGGCCTGGTCGTACCGGCCGTAGGCGAGATAGACGTCCGCCTCGCTCAGGACATCGCTCTCGGGAGGGAGCTCGGTCTCCATCGCCTCGTCGGCGGACTCGGCGAGACCGCCGCCGCCTGCGGCGCCTCCTGCCGGGGCCTCCGGCTCTTCGCCGATATCGTCGTCCACGGTCTGCGCCTGAGCGATCTGATCCGAGAGATCCTGCACGTCATCGCCGCCGCCCCGACGGCGCATCACCAGGTAGACCAGCAGCAGGAGGACCAGCGCCACCGCGCCGAGCAGCCCCATGACCATGGGATCCTGCCAGAACGGAGTGACCGGCGCGGGCTTCGGCTGCGCCTTGGCCGTCGGCTTCGGCTCGGGCTCGGACGCCGGCTTCGGCTGCACCGCCGTCTCGGTCGCCTGCTCGGGCGACTCCGCCTTCTCGGGCTCGTTCCCGGCGGCGGCCCGGTCCTCGGCGGCCGGCTTTTCTTCGGCCTGCTTCTGTTCACCCTGCGCCTTCTGCTCCGCCGACTGCGCCTCCGTCTTGGCCTCTTCCCCGCCGTTCCCGGGCTCGGTCTGCTTGGCGGGCTGCTCCTCGGCCTGATCAGCCTGGTCGGCCTCGGCGGTCTGCTCGGGACCGCCGGGCAGCGCCTGGCCGGTCTCGACGTTGACGTCGCTCTCCATGGAGGCGACTTCCTTCTTCAAGGCTTCCACCTGGGCCTTGAGGTCCTCGTTCTCGGCCTTGAGGCTGGCGTTGGATTCCTTGAGGAGCGTCATCTGATGTTCGACGTTCTGGCCTGCCTCACCCTCGCCCTGGGCGGAGGTGGCAGGCTCCTCGCCGGTGCCCTTCTCCGGCGCGACCACCGTCAGCTTGCCGCCCTTCTGCTGCTCACCCCCGGCAGCCGCCTGCTGAGCCTCTCCGGACTCCGCTTCTCCGGACTCCGCTTCTCCGGACTCCGCTTCTCCGGACTGCGCCACCTCGCCGGAGCCGCCGGCCACGCCCCGGCTGCGCTGCCACTGGGCGATTTGCCGCCGCACCTCGGCATTGGCTTCGGCCACGGGAATCGCGCCCATGTCGTCCGCGGCGGGTACCCGCAGGATCGATCCGCGCTTCAGGCGGTTCATGTTGCCGTTGATGAATGCGTCGGGATTGGCGCGCAGGATCGCGAGCATGGTCTGGTTGACGCTCACGGAGCGGTCGTGACGCACGCTTTGGGCGATTTCCCAGAGGGTCTCGTCGCGCTTGACCGGACCGTACCGGGTGGCGCGAGCGCCCCCCTGCATCTCGCTCACCTGTCCGCGCTGGGGCGCGCCGCTGGCACGGGCGCCGCCAGCAGTCGGGGATGCACTCCCGGCCTTGCCGGCGTCGGCCGGCGCCGCGTTCCCGGCGGCTACCGCTGGCGCTTGAGTCGCGGGTGCCTGCTCATCAGGCGCGTAGGTGGGCGGATTGAGAAGCACCGTGTATTCGCGCACCAGCCGCCCCTTCGGCCAGCTGACCTCCACGAGGAAGTCCAGAAACGGCTCCTTGATGGCGTCCTTGGTCGTTACCTCGATGTAGGTGCCGTTAGAACCCGTCTTGACGTCGAAATGGAGACGGGAGAGGAAGAACGGCCGCTCCACTCCGGCGCGTTTGAAGGCCTGCTCCGAGGCCAGACTCACCGAAACGGCGGACGCCTCGTCCGCATCCACGCCAATCAGTGGAACGCGGGCGCTCAGCGGCTGGTTCAGTGAGGAACGCGATTCAATGGAGCCCAGCCCCAACGCGTAGGCCGACGATGCAAGGCATAGGCCGATCAACGCTGAAATAAAGGCCAGTTTTCGTGCCATGGCGCTCCCTATCCGCTATCAACGGCCCCGTGCCTGAGGACGGTATGGCCGTAAGCCTTTATCGTTTGGCTTGGCTCATGTGCTTTGGCCGCGCTCTTGTGCTTACGCACCCGGACCCTGACAGCCAACCCAATTGGTTCTTTTCCGTGAATCGCGCGCTGCAAGGAAGTGCTGCCCCGTTCCCGACGCATCTGGACCAGCGCTTTCTTAGTCGGCACGCCCCCACCTATTAAAGTAGCTTGTTAAAGTAGTTTCTCACAACCCCTTTGCTACTACTTTCCCCGAAAGGGCTTTTACCGTCCGCCACCGGCGCCACAAGGCGCGGCTTGCGGACGCAAGCCGACGGGCCCCGCGTTGAAGGGAATCTTCCGTGCAAACAGCGCATTATGCGTCATCAGCAATGAACCCCAGCGGTTCCCGGTTCCATGTGCCCGGCACCCGCATAAGGGTTTGCCGGACACGCGAACGGGCACAGGGTAAACGCAATCGGGCGAAAAATAATGTGATGTGTCACCGGTTGTCGGCAGATATCCGGAATCGCTGGGCAATTCCGCGGCACACTTCGCACTCGCCGCGCCCGGAACGGCCAGAGGTACCGGCGGCAACCGCACCTCGGGGGCGTTGCCGGGATGCGGCGCCGGCGAGGGTCTCCCTAGGCTTCCAGCACGATGCGCAGGACCCGGCGCAGCGGCTCCGCGGCCCCCCACAGCAGCTGGTCGCCGACCGTGAAGGCCGACAGATACTGCGGCCCCATCTGCAGCTTGCGCAGCCGCCCCACCGGGACGGACAGCGTACCGGTCACGGCCGCCGGGGTGAGCTCGCGCTTGCTCGGCTCCGGATCGTTGGGCACGACCTTCACCCAGTCATTGGCCTCGGCCAGCATGCCGGCGACCTCGTCCAGCGGCACGTCACGGTTGAGCTTGACGGTCAGCGCCTGGGCATGGGAGCGCATGGCGCCCACCCGCACGCACAGCCCGTCGATGGGAATCGGGTTGTCGCTGCGGCCGAGGATCTTGTTGGTCTCGGCCGAGGCCTTCCACTCCTCTCTGCTCTGGCCGCTGTCCATCTTGCGGTCGATCCAGGGGATAAGGCTGCCGGCCAGCGGCGCCCCGAAGTGCTCCTTGGGATAGGCCTCGCCGCGGAGCGCGTCGCCCACCGCCCGGTCGATCTCCAGGATGGCCGAGGCCGGGTCGTCCAGCAGCTGCGCAGCCGCCTCGTGCAGATGACCCATCTGCGCCACCAGCTCGCGCATGTTCTGCGCGCCGGCACCGGAGGCGGCCTGATAGGTCATGGGGCTGATCCAGTCCACCACCCCGTGGTGGAACAGTCCACCGACGCCCATGAGCATGAGGCTGACGGTGCAGTTGCCGCCCACGTAGGTCTTCACGCCGCGGTGCAGGCCCTCGCGGATCACGTCGAGGTTGACCGGGTCCAGCACGATGATGCTGTCGTCGGCCATGCGCAGCGTGGAAGCCGCGTCGATCCAGTAGCCCTGCCAGCCGGCGGCGCGCAGGCGTGCGTAGACGTCGCCGGTGTAGTCGCCGCCCTGGCAGGTCACCACGGCGTCCAGGCCCCGCAGCGTCTCGATGTCGAAGGCATCCTGAAGCGGCGCAATCTCCTTGCCCACGTCCGGTCCGGGCTGACCCGCCTGGGAAGTGGAGAAGAATACCGGCTCGATGTCCGCGAAGTCGTTCTCCTGGCGCATGCGGTCCATGAGCACGGAGCCCACCATGCCGCGCCAGCCGACAAATCCGATTCGTTTCATAGCTACCTCGTCGATCCTCTGTACGTTCAGGTCCCTGCGCGCAGCGCCGCTACGACGGCGTCACCCATCGCCCGGGTGCCGACGCGCTCGGCGCCCTCGGTGTGTATGTCCGCCGTGCGCAGCCCCTGGTCGAGCACCGAGCCCACGGCCCGTTCCAAGCGCTCGGCCAGCCCACCTTCCCCGAAGCTATAGCGCAGCATCATGGCGACGGAAAGGATGGTGGCCAGGGGGTTGGCCATGTCCCGACCGGCGATGTCCGGCGCGGAGCCGTGCACGGGCTCGTACATGCCCTTGGACCGGGCGTCCAGGGAGGCCGACGGCAGCATGCCGATGGAGCCCGTCAGCATGGCCGCACAGTCGGACAGGATGTCGCCGAACATGTTGGTGGTCACCATGACGTCGAACTGTTTCGGGTCGCGCACCAGCTGCATGGCCGCGTTGTCCACGTACATGTGGCTGAGCTCCACCTGGGGATAGTCCCGCGCCACTTCTCCCATCACCTCGCGCCAAAGCTCGCTGACTTCGAGGACGTTGGCCTTGTCCACCGAGCACAGCCGCCCGCCGCGCTTGCCGGCGATGTCGAAGGCCAGGCGGCCGATGCGCTCGATCTCGGCCTCGTTGTAGACCAGCGTGTTGAAGCCTTCCCGGCGGCCGTTCTCCGAGGCCCGGATACCCCGGGGCTCGCCGAAATAGATGCCGCCGGTCAGCTCGCGGACGATCATGATGTCCAGCCCGGCTACCACGTCGTAGCGCAGGCTGGACGCCTCGGCCAGCTGAGGATAGAGGATGGCCGGCCGCAGGTTGCCGAACAGCGCCAGCTCCGAGCGCAGGGCCAGCAGGCCGCGCTCGGGGCGCAGCGGCCGGTCCAGGGAATCCCATTTCGGGCCGCCCACCGCGCCGAGCAGGATCGCGTCCGCCTGCCGCGCCATCAGCAGCGTGCCCTTGGGCAGCGGCTCGCCGCTGGCATCCACGCCGGCGCCGCCCACGTCGGCCTGCTCCAGCTCGCAGTCGAACCCGAAATCCCGCCGCAGGCAGTCGAGGACCTTGGTGGCCTCGGCCACGATTTCCGGACCGATGCCGTCACCCGGCAGCACGGCTATCTTTACTGTCATCTGTACCTCTCTCCTGACCCTCGGGACGCACCGAACGCCCCGGCGACAGCGCGAAGGGTTCGGTGCTTCCCCATTCGGGCAAACGCATAATTATAACGAAATCCGGCACTGTACCGCCACGAGCGGCCCGGCCCACGTCAGCCGGCACTCTCCAGATGCCGGGGCATGCTGCGGGCGGCGAACACCGCAGCCGCGACGGCGGTGAAGGCCGCCACATAGAACGTCGCCTCGGGACCCGCCTGGGTCCACAGAAAGCCGCTGGCGAAAGTGCCGAGGCCTACGCCGGCGCCGAATGTCATGCTGCTGTAGAGTGCCTGGCCCCGACCCTGGTTACGGCCCACGAAGAAGCGGTTGATCATGCTGATGGCCACGGCGTGATATACGCCGAAGCTTGCGGCGTGAAGCGTCTGCGCGAAGACGACGACCGGCAGCACGTCCACGTAGCGGCCTATCAGAACCCAGCGCAGGGCGGCAAGCAGCAGCGCCGCGGTCATCAGCCGCCGCGGCCCGTGCCTGGGCAGCCAGCGGTCCATGAGCAGGAACACCAGAATCTCGGCCACCACCCCCAGCGCCCAGAGCAGCCCGATGCTGCCCCCGCTGTAGCCATGGTCGTCGAGATAGATGCTGAAGAACGCGTAATAGGGGCCATGGCTGGCCTGGATAAGAAAGCAGGCGATCAGGAAACCGGCCACGTGCGGCTGCCGCAGCACGCCCATGAACGGTACCGTGGCGCGCTCCTCGGGGCCGAAGCGGCTCTCCGGTGCCAGCAGGCTGGCCACCACGAGGCCGGCGAACAGCACCACCAGGACCGGCGGCAGGATCGCGGCCCCGCGCAGGTCGATGGCCTCGCCCAGCAGGGACACCACGAAGATGAAGCCGATGGAGCCCCACAGGCGCACGCGGCTATAGCGATGCACCGCCGGGCCCAGGTGATTCATGGTGTTGGCCTCGAACTGGGGTAGCGCCGCGTTCCAGAAGAAGCTGAACGCGGCCGTCACCGCCGCGAGCAGCCAGAAACCGTCGCCCAGATAGACGCCGCCGAAGCAGACCAGCGCAGCCAGGGTGGCCAGGCGGACCACGGCCATGCGCCGTTCGGTGTGGTCGGCGATCCAACCCCAGACATTGGGTGCGATGACCTTGGTGATGTGAAGGACGGCCACCAGGGAGCCGATCGCCTCCGCCTGGTAGCCGAGGCTGCGCAGATAGGGGCCCCAGTAGGGAACCAGCGCCCCCAGCACCGCAAAGAAGAAGAAGTAGAAGGCGGACAATCGCCAGTAGGGCAGCGTCTCCGTCATGCCCCGGCCGAGCCCTGCACTCGCGACACGTTGTCGATGGCTTGCCATGGCGATTCGCGGAATGCGCGCTGAATGGGAGCAACTGAACGGTTCGGCATCCACCCCGGGGCGTCGCCGCCGCGGTGGACCCACTGCGGCCCGACGCTCAGCGTGACGGCGCCGCCGGGATTACCGGCGTCTCCGACCGCACGTCCGCATTCTGTCCCCGGTGGCGCAGGGCGTGGTCCATGAGCGCCAGCGCCAGCATCGCCTCGGCGATGGGCGTCGCGCGCACGCCGACGCAGGGATCGTGGCGGCCCGTCGTGACCACCTCGCCAGGCTCTCCGCGGAGGTCCACCGAGCGGCCCGGCGTGGTGATGCTGGAGGTGGGCTTCAGAGCCAGATGGGCAACGATGTCCTGACCGGTGGAGATGCCGCCCAGGACGCCCCCGGCGTTGTTGCTCAGGAAACCCTCCGGCGTCATCTCGTCGCGGTGCTCCGTGCCTCGCTGGCTGACGCTGCGGAAGCCGGCGCCGAGCTCCACCCCCTTGACCGCGTTGATGCTCATCAGCGCCTTGGCGATATCCGCGTCGAGCCGGTCGAACACCGGCTCGCCCCAGCCCGGCGGACAGCCCTCGGCCACCACCGTGACCCGTGCACCCACTGAATCCCCCGCCCGGCGCAGCTCGGTAATGCGCCGCTCCAGCTCCGGCACCCGCTCCGGATCCCCGCAGAAGAAGGGGTTGCCATCCACGGCGGACCAGTCCTTCAGCGCCAGCTCGAGCTCGCCCATCTGGGAGAGATAGCCCCGCACGCGGACGCCGTAGCGCTCGCGGAGGTATTTCTTGGCGATGGCCCCGGCCGCCACCCGCATGGCGGTCTCCCGGGCCGAGGACCGGCCGCCGCCGCGATAGTCGCGGACGCCGTACTTCTGTCGATAGGTGTAGTCGGCGTGACCGGGCCGGAACGTGTCCTTGATCTTGCTGTAATCGCGGGAGCGCTGATCCGTGTTCTCGATCAGCAGGCCGATGGGCGTGCCGGTGGTCCGACCCTCGAAGACCCCCGACAGGATGCGCACCTCGTCGCCCTCGCGGCGCTGGGTCGTGTACCGCGAGGTGCCCGGCTTGCGCCGGTCCAGATCCGGCTGGAGGTCGGCCTCGCTCAGCGCCAGCCCCGGCGGGCAGCCGTCGACCACGGCACCGAGTGCCGGCCCATGGCTCTCGCCGAAGGTGGTGATCGTGAAGAGTGTGCCGAACGTGTTGCCTGCCATAGTGTGCTCTCAGTCCATCGGTGGTCGCCACGGGCGGGCGCGTCAGAGGCTACGCAGCTCCTCGGCGGAGATGAGAAAGACGCCTTCGCCACCGCGCTCCAGCTCCACCCAGGTCAGGGGCAGCCGGGGATAGACCGCCTGCAGCGCCGCGTCGCTGGCACCGACCTCCAACACCAGCAGACCGCCCGGGTTCAGCAGCTCCGCCGCGCCATCGATCAACCTCCGGGCGTAGTCCAGGCCATCCTCGCCGGCCGCCAGGGCGGACGCGGGCTCATGCCGGTATTCCGGCGGCAGCTCATCCATCCGTCGGCGGTCCACGTACGGCGGGTTGCTCACGATCAGATCGTAGCGACGCCCGGCCGGCAGCGCCGCATACAGATCCGACTCCAGCAGCTCCACCCGCTCCGCGACGTTGTGACGGCGGACATTGACCCGGGCCACCTCCAGGGCGTCGGGCGAGACGTCGACCGCATCCACCCGTGCCCGCGGGAACGCGTAGGCACAGGCTACGGCGATACAGCCGCTGCCGGTGCCCACGTCGAGGACGGCCTGCACGGCCTCGGGATCCAGCCAGGGCTGAAACCCCTGCTCGATGAGCTCGGCCAGCGGCGAGCGGGGTATCAACACCCGCTGATCGACGTAGAACGGCAGCCCGCTGAACCAGGCCTCGTGAGTCAGGTACGGCAGCGGCATCCGTTCCCGTATGCGCCGCCGCACCCGGGCCAGCACCGCTTCGGCTTCCTCCGCCGTCAGGCGCGCGTCCCAGTAGACCACCGATAGGTCCACGGGCAGGTGCAGCGTATGCAGCACCAGCGCCGCGGCCTCGTCGATGGCATTGTCGGTACCGTGGCCAAAGCTCAGCCCCGCCTCCTGAAAACGGCTCGCCCCCCAGCGTACCCAGTCCCGCAGGGTCAGCAGCTCGGGCGGAACCCGGTCCAGATCTCGCATGTCGTGTCGTCCGGCTGCACAGGCACTTCCCCATCCTACCGCTGCGCGGCGACGCCGGTCGCGTATCGCGCCGCACCCGGCAAGCATTGCAGGGGATGCATGATACCGGATTCGCCGCGGCTCGTGTCCCGCCGTCGAAGGCCGGTGAGACGGCGCACCGAACCCGACCGCGCCGGCGGACAGGACCGCACCTGCTGTGGAATAATGCCCTCGCCATGAATTCTGGAAGCGAAGCCATAAGACCGAATCCGCTGATTCTGGTGCTCGCGGTCCTGGTGCTGGGAACCGGGCTGGGCCTGGGTGTATGGGTCAACAACGCGGAAAGCGACGGGCCGCCGAACATCGCGGGCACCTATCTGCGCAACGGCAAAGAGCTGCCGCCGTTCACCCTCACCGACGATGAAGGCAAGCCCTTCACCCGGAGCGATCTGATCGGACGCTGGAGCGTGCTCTATTTCGGCTATACCCACTGCCCCGATGTCTGCCCCACCACCCTCGCGAAGCTCAGTGCCACCCGCAAACGCCTGCGGCGGGAGTACTCGGGAACGCCGCCGCTGCAAGTGGTGTTCGTATCGGTGGACCCGGTCCGCGATCGGCCCGAACGGCTGAAAGAATACGTGCACGCCTTCAACGCGCACTTCGTTGGGGCGACGGGTGACGACCAGGCCCTGGCGCCGCTGGTGAAGGCCATCGGGATCAGCTATACGCGTCACGAACCGGACGCCGACGGCCAGTACGCGGTGAACCACAGCCCATTCGTGGTGCTGGTCAATCCTCGCGCCCGGCTGCAGGCCTATTTCCGTCCGCCGCACCGGCCCAGGACGCTGGCGCGGCAGCTGTACCAGATCATGGAGACCGAAGGGAGCTGACCCGCGTTGCGAGAGCATTTCCATCGTCCGGCAAGACCGCTACCCCCGAAGTGGGTGGACTGGCTGAAGTCCCTGCCGCTCTACCCGCTGCCGCAGCATGCGCTGTCGCGGCTCATGCAGCGCGCCACCCGGCTGCGCTGGCGTCCCGTGAAGGACCTCACTGTGCGCTGGTTCATCCACCAGTACGGCGTGGACATGACCGAGGCGCTGGAGCCCAACCTGGCGGCCTATCCCACCTTCAACGCCTTTTTCACCCGTGCCCTGCGCCGCAACGCGCGGCCTCAGCCCGGGAGCCCGGTCAAGGTCATCTCGCCCGCCGACGGCATCCTCAGCAGCTACGGGGATATCCACGACGGTACACTCATTCAGGCCAAGGGACGCGACTACCGCCTGGACGAGCTGCTGGCGGGGGATACGCAGTGGACGGCGGCCTTCCAGAACGGCCGCTACCTCACGGTCTACCTGTCACCCTCCGACTACCACCGGGTTCACATGCCCGCAACCGGCCAGCTGCTGGGAATGACCCATGTGCCGGGCAGGCTCTTCAGTGTCGCGCCGCACACGGTCCGTACCGTGCCCCGGCTGTTTGCCCGCAACGAGCGCGTGGTGAGCTACTTCTCCACCCGCGGTGGGCCCATGGCCGTGATCCTGGTGGGGGCTGTCGGCGTGGGCGGCATCGAGACGGTCTGGCACGGCAAGGTGACGCCGCCGCGGGGGCGCCGGGTACGGCGCTGGGAATACCAGGACCGCGCCCCGGTAGCCCTGGCGCGGGGCGTGGAGATGGGACGGTTCAACATGGGCTCGACGGTGATCGTGCTGTTCGGGCCCGGACAGGTGAACTGGTCGGATGAGCTGCGCTGGGGCGAGCGCATCCGGATGGGCGCCGCTGTCGGCGACCAGATCGGCGAGCTGGCCAGGAGTGGATCCCGCGTCAGCTCCTCTCCGCCGGAAACGGTATGACCTGCTCGATGCGCTCCGCACCCAGCTGCAGCATCAGCAGTCGATCGAGGCCCAGCGCCACTCCGGCGCAGTCGGGCAACCCCGCCTGCAGGGCCGCCAGCAGGCGCCGGTCCAGCGCCGGCACCGGCTTCCCGGCAGCCGCCCGCCGCGCCTGATCCCGTTCGAACCGCCGACGCTGCTCGGCCGGATCGGCCAGCTCGTGGAAGCCGTTGGCCAGCTCCAGGCCCGACACGAAGAGCTCGAATCGGGCGGCGCGGTCGGGGGTATCGGGCAACCTGCGTGCCAGGGCCGCCTGGCTCGCCGGGTAGTCGTAGACGAAGTCCAGGCTCTCGGCGCCGAGTGCCGGAGCAATCAGATGGCCCATGATGAGATCCAGCCAGGCATCCCGGTCGTCGCCCAGATCGGGCGCCCCGGGCACCGCGCGCGCCGCGCAGCGGCGCAGCGCGTCCGGTCCGGCGTCGAAGGGATCCAGATCCGCGAACCGGCCGAACGCCTCGGCGTAGGTGAAGCGGCGAACGGGCAGCGCCCCCAGCACGGAACGGACCAGCTCGGCCACCTCGGTCATCAGCCCGTGGTGGTCATAGCCCAGACGGTACCACTCGAGCAGCGTGAACTCCGGGTTATGCAGCCGGCCATGTTCTTCGGCGCGGAAGGCATGGGCGATCTGATAAATGTCTCCGCTACCGGCGGCCAGCAGCCGCTTCATGGCGTATTCCGGAGAGGTCTGCAGGTAAGCCGCGCCCGGCGTGCTCCCCGGCGGCGGCGTCACCGCAATGCTGTCGATATGCGGATCGGTGACGGTGTGCAAGCCCAGCACGGGCGTATCGACCTCCAGCACCCGGCGCTCGGCGAAAAAGCCACGCACCGCGGCCAGCAGCCGTGCACGGCGCAACAGGAAGTCGCGGCCGGTGGTGGGCCGCCAGCCCGCGCCGGGCATCACTCCTTGGCGCGGCTGATGTACTCGCCGCGGCGGGTGTCGACCTTCAGCACCTCCCCGACCTCGATGAACAGCGGCACCTGTACCACCGCGCCCGTCTCCAGGGTGGCCGGCTTGCTGCCGCCGCTGCTGGTATCGCCCCGCAGCCCCGGATCGGTTTCGGTGACGGTCAGATTGACATGAGCCGGCGGCTCCACGCTGATCGGCTCGCCATTCCACAGCACGACGGTGCAGACGTCCTGCTCCTTCAGCCACCTGGCGGCATCCTCCACCACGGCCTTGGCCGCGCCCACCTGCTCGAAGGTCTGCGGGTCCATGAAGTACCAGTGATCACCGTCGTTGTAGAGATACTGCATGTCCGTTTCGACGACGTCGGCGGCCTCCACGCTCTCGCCGGACTTGAAGGTTTTCTCCAGGACGCGGCCGGTCTTCAGGTTGCGGACCTTGACCCGGTTGAAGGCCTGTCCCTTGCCGGGCTTGACGAACTCGTTCTCGACGATCGTATAGGGATCGCCGTCCAGCATGATCTTCAGGCCGCCTTTGAACTCGTTGGTCGAATAGCTCGCCATATCATCCTCTTGACAGTGCGCTCTGCGGTGCAGCCGCTGCGGCCGCCTCCGCCCGGGCCGATACGTTTACCGCCCCTCGCGGCGAATCGCCGGACCCCGCGGTGCCGAGCCGCGCGTTGCGCCCGACATCCGACCGCTTAGCAACTCGCTGACAGGTACGTTATTAATGGGGCGGCACACTAGTACAATGCGTGGAGCGGGACTTTAACGAAAACACGTACTTTAATCCATTGCGGAGCGTGCCGCTCCGCCGACGATCGACCGGGCCATGAGCACACAGCAGGACACGCCCGCCTGGCGCAGGCAACTCAGCGAAGCCATTCAGCAGCCGGAACGGCTCCTGGACCGTCTGGGGCTGCCCGCGTCGCTGCTCCCGCCGGCAGTGGCCGCCGGCGGCCTGTTCCGGCTGCGGGTACCGGAGGCCTTCGTCAGGCGCATGCGTGCCGGCGACCCGGATGACCCGCTGCTGAAGCAGGTCCTACCCGTCGGGGCCGAGCTCTGCGACGTGGCCGGCTTCGGTGACGACCCGCTCCAGGAGACCGGCCGCGGCGGAACGCCCGGCGTCATCGAAAAATACCGCGGCCGCTCGCTGCTGGTGACCACGGGGGCCTGCGCCGTCAACTGCCGCTACTGCTTCCGGCGGCACTTCCCCTATCAGCAAGAGCGCGGCGAGGACGGGCGCTGGACCGCAGCGCTGCGCCATCTCGCCTTCGACGAATCCGTCAACGAAATCATCCTCAGCGGCGGCGACCCCCTGGTGCTGGACGACCAGCGGCTGTCCGAGCTCTCGGATCACCTGCAGGATATCCCCCATCTGAAACGGCTGCGCGTGCATACGCGGCTGCCCATCGTGATTCCGGACCGGGTGAACGACGCCCTGCTGCGCTGGCTGTCCGGATCGCGGCTGACTACCGTGGTGGTGCTCCACGCCAACCATCCCAATGAAATCGACGCGTCCGTGCGGCAGGCCGCGCTGCGCCTGCGCGGCGCCGGGATCACGGTGCTCAACCAGTCGGTGCTGCTGGCGGGGATCAACGACGACGCGGAGACACTCTGCGCCCTCAGCGAGCGCCTGTTCGAGGCAGGCGTGCTGCCCTATTACCTCCACCTGCTGGATCCAGTGCGTGGCGCCGCCCACTTCGACGTTCCCGAACCGCGGGCGCGAGCGCTGGCCGCGGACATGGCAGCCCGGCTTCCGGGCTATCTCACGCCCAAGCTGGTTCGCGAGGAGCCGGGGGAGCCGAACAAAACCCTGATTGCGCCGGGGTCGCAGGATTGTGAGGAATTCGGGCAAAATGCTGCCGTGACGGGGATATGCTGATGGCAGCCGCCGGCTGCCCCCCGCAACGGCCGCTGGACGACGACACACCGTACCGGCCCTGCGGGCGGTGGGTGATCCGTGCGTCCCGAACTGCGGCGCCGTACGACCGCGGCGTTGGCTCCACGAATAAGAACCGGGCTCGGAGTGAACTTTATGGCGGTGACGAACAAGCTGGCAATCCCGCCACAGCAGAAACCCTCGGACGAGAGCTTCGACGTCCGGCCCAAGGCGGTGGAGGAATGGCTCCACGCCCTGCCGGTTGCCAATCTCGGCGAGACCAGCCGCCGCCTGTACCAGGCGCTGCGCGAGGTCAACCGCTTGCAGGTTCCCGCCCAGCGGCGCGCCGAATTCCTGGAAGAGCTGCGCGAGACCCTTCACTACGTCCACGAAGGGCTCCGCAGGCACTACCTCAACCGCGACTTCCCCCTGCCGGAGAAGAACCGGCGGATTGCCCAGCTCGCGATTGCCCTGCTCAACGAAATGGCGCTCGGTTACCAGATCGTGCTGGAATTCGGCGGCCGCGGTCTGCGGGGACTCTCCCGCCGGCAGCGGGGGCTCGCCCTGCACCGGGCGATCCGCTATCTCGGCGCGCTGCTCCTGGAAGGCTTTCTCATCTACGAGCCAAGCCCACGCGGCATCTGGCAGCGCCTGCACACGCTCTACCTCATCGCGCGGGATGAGGGCCTGGACGAGTTCGGCGTCCGCGACACGGATCTCGCTCCAGAGGTGGAGAAGTCCACCACGGCGGACGCCTACAAGCAGATCCTGCTCACCGCGGCCACCGGGCCCTTCCGCATGCAGCAGGGCGAAGCGGCAAAGATCTACGACCTGATGGAACGACTGGCACCGGCGGCGGAGCTCCTCGATCCGGTCTCGGAGGAAGCCGCCAGCACGATCTTTCACGTGGACCTGAGCGCGGACACCGGGCCGGTGCCCGCGTTCCGCGACGAAAACCCGCGCGGGCACCGCCATCTTGCGCTTCAGACCGACGATCTTCTCGCCCTGCTGGACAAGGGCGTGGACGGGCGTGCCCGCGGCTGGCGCCGCAGACGGGACCCCCTGGATGTGGACGACGCCACGCGGGAGCGGGTCACGCTGGCATTGGGCCAGGAACCCCGCCGCCGGCACTCGCGGCTGGCCGCCGCCTCACAGGTTCAAGTCGTGCTCGGGCTCAGCCAGATCCACCGCGCGCTGGTGAAGCAGCTCGGCCAGGATCTGGAGCAGAGCCCCGCCGACGACGGCCGCCATTTCAACAGCAAGGACATCGAGGGCGCCAGCGGCAACGGCCGTGACATCTGGGACCTCATCTACCACCCGGCACCGGCGCTGCTGCCCAAGGAGCAGACATTCAACGCCTTCCGCACCGACGAGCACCGCGAAACTGCGGTCACGGCGGGCCGGTGGCGGCTGGTCAACGTCAGTGCCGGCGGCTACTGTCTGTTCTCGGACCCCAAGCAGACGGCCGGAGCGCGCGTCGGAGAGGTGCTCGCGTTGCGAGAGCGCGACGCCAAGGACGTGCCCTGGCAAACCGGCGTGATACGCTGGATGCGTCATACGCCAACGGAGGGCCTGCATCTCGGCGTTCAGGTCGTCGCGCCCCGGCCGAAACCGGTGTTGATCCAGCTCGAGGAACAGGACGAGACCCGGCCGAGGATCGACCGTGGACTGCTGCTGCCGGAGGTCCGACCCACGGGGCAGCCGGCGACGCTGATTACGCCGCCGTTGCGCTACGCGGTCGACCATCGGATGCTGGTGAGCAGCCACGGCAGCGCCCAGGCCGTTCACCTCACCCGGGAGCTGGACAGCACCCGCAGTTTCTCTCAATTCGTGTTCCGCCCCACGGGCGATCCGATGGACGGTGAAGATCCATTCGACTCGGTCTTCGCATCGATCTGACCGTCCCCGAAAGACCCCGACCCGCGGGCACGAACCGACAAAGGACCATGGCTGCAAGCACGATGGATAACACACTGAGGCTGCTCATTGCCGAAGATTCGCTGAATGACGCGGAGATGCTGATCAGCGTCCTCCGCAACGCGGGCTTTGCTGTCCGCGCCACGCGCGTGGAGGACGAGGAGGACCTCACCGAGGCGCTGGAAGCGAAGCCCTTTGACCTGTTCATCGGCTCCACGGAGCTCGAGGCGCTGCCGCTGTCGTCGGCACTGCGCGCGCTCAACCAACACCACAAGGACGTCCCTCTGCTCGCCCTGGCAACCGCCGACGACGCCGAGACCCGCATCGGCGTCATGCACGAAGGTGCCGCCGATCTGGTCAACAAAGAAGACATGGATCACCTGCGCATGGTGGTGCAGCGCGAGCTGCGGCACCTGCACGAGCGACGTCAGCTGCGGCGCATGGAGGCCGCCCTGCGCGAATCCGAGAAACGCTGCAGCGCACTGCTGGACAGCTCGCGGGACGCCATCGCCTATGTGCACGAGGGCATGCACATCTATGCCAACGACACCTACATGGAGAAGTTCGGGGTCAACGACTTCGAGGACATCGAAGGGCTCCCCATCCTCGACATAATCGCCGGCAAGGACCAGACCGCCTTCAAGGAGTTCTTCCGGACCTACAGCAAGGGACAGGAGGAGCGCGGCGAGATCGACATCAGCATTGTCGCCGACGGCCAGTCGACGCCGGTGGTGATGACCTTTTCTCCGGCCAGCATCGAGGGCGAGCCCTGCACTCAGATTCTCATCCGGGACAAATCGAGCAACCAGGAGCTGGAGGCTCAGCTGGACAGTCTGTCGAAGCGCGACCTGCTCACCGGTCTGTACAACCGCAAGCACTTCCTCGACGAGCTGGACGCCGCCATGCGCGAGGCGGTGACCGGCGAATCCGGCAGCAGCAGCACGCTGCTGTACATCCAGGTGGACAATCTGGAAGCGGTGCGGCAGAACATGGGCATCACCGCCATCGATCTGGTGGTGGGGGACGTCGCCGAGCTCATCAAGGCCCAGATTGGCGAGCACGCCGTGGCAGCACGGTTCTCCGACGACATCTTCACCGTGCTGGTCCGCAACGGCGGCGTCCATGACGGCATCGGCATCGCGGAGGCGATCCGCAAGGCGGTGGAGGATCACGTGTCCGAGGCCGGCGAGCGCACGATCACCAAGACCTGCACCATCGGCGTAGCGGTTCTCGGCGAGAACAGCGGCAACGCCCACCAGGTCGTCAACATCGCCTACGAGGCCTGTGAGGTTGCCCGCGCCGAGGGCGGCAACCGGGTGCACCTGCATGCTGCCGGGGAAACCGGCGACGGCGAGGGCGGCGGAGACTGGAAACGGCAGATCGAGGATGCGCTGGAGGGCGACGGCTTCTACCTCATGTTCCAGCCCATCGTCAGCCTCCATGGCGATGCGGCGGAGCGCTATGAGGCGCGCATCCGCCTGCGCGGCGAGGAAGGCCAGGAGATCGCGCCGGCCGATTTCGTCCCCCACGCCGATCAGCACGGGCTCATGCCGCAGGTTGACCGCTGGGTGGCCACCCAAGCGCTCAAGCTGCTCGCCCAGCGACTGGGCGACGGACACGATGCCTATGTGTTCATGAAGCTCTCCGGCGCCACCCTGGCGGACAGCGACTTTCTGCCGTTCCTGTCCAAGTCCCTGAAGTCGGCCAAGGTGGAAGGCAAGCGGCTGGTCTTCGAGCTCAATGAACCCGTCGCTGTCACCCAGCTCAACCAGGCGAAGGCCGTCTTCCGCGGCCTCAAGGAGCTGCGCTGCGGCTTCACGCTGGATCACTTCGGCAGCGGCCTGAACCCGTTCCAGCTGGTCAAGCACCTGCCGGCAGACTACCTCAAGCTGGACCGGACCCTGACCGAAAACCTGGGCAGCAGCGACGAGGCCCAGGAGAGCGTCTCCCAGATCATCGGGACGGCCCACTCCATGAAGAAGAAGGTCATCACCGGGTATCTGGAGGAAGCCACGGTGCTGGCGCTGCTCTGGCAGTGCAACGCCGACTTCGTCCAGGGCCATTTCCTGCAGGAGCCGACCCCGGAGATGGACTACGATTTCACGGGGATGGTGATCTGAGGCCGGAGGATCGCCCGGCAAAGCCGGGCTCCTACCGCGGGATTCTCCCCAGACCGGGGTGTAACCACCGTGGGAGCCCGGTTTCGCCGGGCGATCCCTGATCCTACCCCTGCACCCCCCGCAGGGCCGCGATGCGCTCCTCCAGGGGCGGATGGGACATGAACAGCCGCTTCAGCCCCTGACCCACGCCACCGGAAATACCGAAGGCCGCCATCTGGTCCGGCAGGTCATGGGCCGGCTGGCCGCGGCGCAGGCGCTCCAGGGCGGCGATCATCTTCTCCCGCCCGGCCAGGCTGGCCCCGCCGGCGTCGGCGCGGAACTCGCGGTAGCGGGAGAACCACATGACGATTATCGAGGCCAGGATGGCCAGCACGATCTCGGCGACGATGGTCACGATCCAGTAGGCCGGGCCGTAGCCGCGCTCGGTCTTGAACACCACCCGGTCCACGAAGTGGCCGATGATCCGGGCGAAGAAGATGACGAACGTGTTCACCACGCCCTGGATCAGCGCCAGGGTCACCATGTCGCCGTTGGCCACGTGGGAGATCTCGTGGCCCAGGACCGCTTCCGCCTCGTCCGCGGTCATGCTGCGCAGCAGCCCGGAGCTCACCGCCACCAGCGACGAGTTCCGGCTCATGCCGGTGGCGAACGCATTCACGTCCGGGGCGTCGTAGATACCCACCTCGGGCATGCCGATACCGGCTCGCTGGGCATGACGACGTACGGTGTCCAGCAGCCAGGCTTCACTCTGGCTGCGCGGCTGTTCGATGATCCGTACGCCCATGGCCCGCTTCGCCATCCACTTGGACAAGGCGAGCGAGATGAAGCTGCCGCCCATTCCGAACACCGCGGCGAAGATCAGCAGTGCCTCGTAGTTGAGGCCAACGCCCTGCTGGTCCAGCAGGCGGTCGACACCCAGCAGGCGCAGCACGATACCGAGAACCACGATGACCGCCAGGTTGGTTCCCAGGAACAGAAGAACGCGTTTCATCGAGCCAGAACTCCCACAGTGACAGGTTCCGGAAGTTTTATTGTGCCGCCGCGATACCGCTTCAAGGGGGGATTATCGGGGGGGGAGGGCAGTACCGGCGGACGATCCTACGCGCAACCGTGAACCGAAGCAGGCACGCGAAATCGACGCGAGCCGAACGGATCACTGCCGTTTCGCGCGTATCTCGCGTGAGTTCCGCAGCCTGCCGGCCCGTCGTACGGATTCAGGGGGTATCGTTCTTTGCGCTGCTCAGCCGCAGCCCGTCGACCCGCTGGAACCCGCGCGGCAGCTTGCCGCCGCGCCGGGCCCGCTCGCCCATGTAGGCGTCCAGGTCCGCGGGCTTGAGGGTGAGGGTGCGTTTGCCCGCCTGCAGGGTCAGGCCCTCCCCCTCCGGGATGGAGAGCACGCCCAGCAGACGCTCGTCGCCGGCCTTGGCCAGCCTGGGCGGGATGCCGATGATCTTGTTGCCCTTGCCCTTGTTGAGCTGGGGCAGCTCCCGGGTGGGGAACACCAGCAGATAGCCGGCCGTGGTCACCGCCGCCAGGCGGTCGGTGTCCAGTGTCACGATAGACGCGGGTTCCACGGCGCGCGCGCCTTCGGGCAGCGTAAGCACCGCCTTGCCCGCCCGATTCTTGGCATAGAGCTCGCCCAGGCGTACCACGAAGCCGTAGCCCCGGTCGGAGGCCAGCACCCACAGTGAATCGGCATCGCCGGCCAGGGCGTGCTCGAACAGCGCACCGGCCGGCGGCGTCAGTCGGCCCGTGAGCGGCTCGCCCTGGCCGCGGGCGGACGGCAGACTGTGGGCCGGCAGCGAATAGCTGCGTCCTGTGGAATCGAGGAACACCGCCTGCTGGTTGGTGCGGCCCCCGGCCGCGCTCTGGAAGCCGTCGCCGGCCTTGTAGCTGAGGCCGGCCGGGTCCACGTCGTGGCCCTTGGCGGCCCGGGCCCAGCCCTTCTGCGACAGCACCACGGTGACCGGCTCGCTGGGCACCAGGTCGGTCTCGCGGAAGGCCCGGGCGGCATCCCGGGCCACCAGTGGCGAGCGGCGCTCGTCGCCGTACTTCTCGGCGTCTTCGCGCAGTTCCTCCTGGACCAGGCCGCGCAGGCGACTATCGGAGCCGAGGATGCCCCGAATCTCGTCGCGCTCGCGCTCCAGCTCCTCCTTCTCGCCGCGGATCTTCATCTCCTCGAGCTTGGCGAGATGCCGCAGGCGCAGCTCCAGGACGGCCTCCGCCTGGCGGTCGGTGAGCCCGAAGCGCTCCATGAGCACCGGCTTCGGCTCGTCCTCCTCGCGGATGATGGCGATCACCTCGTCGATGTTCAGGTAGGCGATCAGGTAGCCGTCCAGCAGGTGGAGCCGGTCCTCGACCTTGCCCAGGCGCCATTCCAGCCGGCGCCGTACCGTCTCGGTGCGGAACTGCAGCCACTCGGTGAGGATCTCGCGCAGGTTGCGCACCCGCGGGCGGCCGTCAAGGCCGATGACATTGAGATTGACCCGGTAGGTCTTTTCCAGGTCGGTGGTGGCGAACAGATGGTGCATGAGCTCCGCCGCGTCCACCCGATTGGAACGGGGGGTGATGACCAGCCGCGTGGGGTTCTCGTGATCCGACTCGTCGCGCAGATCCTCCACCAGCGGCAGTTTCTTCGCCTGCATTTGGGCGGCAATCTGCTCCAGCACTTTGCTGCCGGAGACCTGGTACGGCAATGCGGTGACCACGATGTCCCGGCCCTCCCGCTCGTAGACCGCCCGCATGCGCAGACCGCCCTGGCCGGTCTCGTAGATCCTGCGGACGTCCTCCGCAGGGCTGACGATCTCTGCCTCGGTGGGGAAGTCGGGCCCCTGCACGTGCTCGCACAGGGTAGCAACGCCCGCCTCCGGCTCGTCCAGCAGCCGTATGCAGGCGCTCACGACCTCACGCAGGTTGTGGGGCGGGATGTCGGTCGCCATGCCGACCGCGATGCCGCTGCCGCCGTTGAGCAGCACGTTGGGTACCCGGGCAGGGAGCACCTGGGGCTCGTCCATGGTGCCGTCGAAGTTGGGGACCCAGTCCACGGTGCCCTGACCGAGCTCACGTAGGAGCAGCTGGGCATAGGGCGCCAGCCGCGCCTCGGTGTAGCGCATGGCCGCGAAGGACTTGGGGTCGTCCGGCGAGCCCCAGTTGCCCTGCCCGTCCACCAGCGGGTAGCGGTAGGAGAACGGCTGGGCCATGAGCACCATGGCCTCGTAGCAGGCCAGGTCGCCATGCGGATGGTATTTGCCCAGCACGTCGCCCACGGTACGCGCCGATTTCTTGTACTTGGCGGCGGCCGACAGGCCCAGCTCTGACATGGCGTAGACGATGCGCCGCTGCACCGGCTTCAGCCCATCGCCGATATTGGGCAGGGCCCGGTCGAGGATGACGTACATGGAATAGTCCAGGTACGCCTTCTCGGTGAAGCTGCGCAGCGGCTGGGTCTCGAACTCGCCGGTGTAGAAGATCTCGTCGTTCATGGATTCTTCGTCGTCACTCGAACTGGCGTGGTAACGGATGTCCGTGTTGCTGGTTGGTGAGTCAGATCAATACTTCAGCACGGTCGCCCTTGGACTCCAGCCAGGCGCGACGGTCCGCGGCGGCGCGTTTGCCCAGCAGCATGGACATGAGCCGCTCGGTTTCGTCGGCGTCGTCGACAGTCAGCTGCACCAGCCGGCGCGTATCCGGGTCCATGGTGGTCTCCCGCAGCTGCATGGGATTCATCTCGCCCAGGCCCTTGAACCGGGTGGTGCTGATCTTGCCCCTGTTCTTCTCCGCGGCGATGCGGTCCAGCACGCCCTGGCGCTCCTGCTCGTCCAGGGCGTAGTAGGTCTGCTTGCCCACGTCGATACGGTAGAGCGGCGGCATGGCGATGAACACGTGGCCGGCGCCCACCAGGGCCGGAAAGTGTTTCAGAAAAAGCGCGCAGAGCAGCGTGGCGATGTGGGCGCCGTCCGGATCGGCATCCGCCAGCACGCAGACCTTGTTATAGCGCAGGCGGGAGAGATCGTCGGAGCCCGGCTCGATGCCCAGGGCCACGGCGATGTCGTGGACCTCCTGGGAGCCCATCACCTCGGCGGGATCCACCTCCCAGGTGTTGAGGATCTTGCCCCGCAGCGGCATGACCGCCTGGAACTCCCGGTCGCGGGCCTGCTTGGCGGAGCCGCCGGCGGAGTCTCCCTCCACCAGGAACAGCTCGCTGCGGGTGGTGTCCTGGCTGGTGCAGTCGGCCAGCTTGCCGGGCAGCGCGGGACCGCTGGTGATCTTTTTGCGGGTGACCTTGCGGGCGGTGCGCAGCCGCCGTTGGGCCTGCTGGATCACCAGCTCCACGATCTGCTCGGCGGCGGCGGTATGCTGGTTGAGCCACAGGCTGAACGCATCCTTGACCACGCCGGAGACGAAGGTGGCGCACTCCCGGGAAGAGAGCCGCTCCTTGGTCTGGCCGGAGAACTGGGGTTCCTCCAGCTTCACCGACAGCACAAAGCTGATCCGCTCCCAGACGTCGTCCGGCGTGATACGCACGCCGCGGGGCGTGAGGCTGCGGAAATCGCAGAACTCCCGGATGGCCTCGGTGAGGCCCGTCCGGAGGCCGTTGACGTGGGTACCGCCCTGGGCCGTGGGCACCAGGTTCACGTAGCTCTCCTGGACGGCCTCGCCCTCATCGGGCAGCCAGGTGAGGGCCCATTCGGCCGCCTCGTGCTCGGCGCTCATGCGGCCGATGAACGGCTCCTCGGGCATGCGCTCCACGTCGATCAGCGCCTGCACCAGGTAGTCGCGCAGACCGTCCTCGTAGTACCACTCGACCGGCTCCTGCCCTTCCTCGGTGAACCGCACCCGCAGCCCCGGGCACAACACGGCCTTGGCCCGGAGCACGTGCTTGAGCCGGGCCACCGAGAAGCGCGCCGAATCGAAGTAGCTGGTATCGGGCCAGAAATGCAGATAGGTGCCGGTGTTGCGCTTGCCGACCTGGCCGGTGGCCTCTAGCTCGGCCACCTTGTAACCGTTCTCGAAGGCCATCTCGTAGACGCTGCCGTCGCGCCGGATTCGCACCTCCAACCGCCGCGACAGGGCGTTGACGACGGAGACGCCGACCCCGTGCAGTCCGCCGGAAAACTGGTAGTTCTTGCGCGAGAACTTGCCGCCGGCGTGCAGCCGGGTCAGGATCACTTCCACGCCCGGCGCCCCTTCGCCGGGGTGGATGTCCACCGGCATGCCGCGGCCGTCGTCTTCGACGGACAGCGAGCCGTCCAGGTAAAGGGTGACGTCGATGAGTCCTGCATGGCCCGCGATGGCCTCGTCGACGCTGTTGTCGATCACCTCTTGGGCCAGGTGGTTCGGGCGGGCCGTATCGGTGTACATGCCCGGCCGTTTCCGCACCGGATCCAGGCCGGTCAGGACCTCAATGGCGGCGGCGTCGTAGGTGGAGCTCATCGCCGTTCGTTGCCTCCCGATTCGCGACGTCAGTGGATTCCAGGTGCCGCAGCGCGGCGGTTAGGCGGCAGTGTACGCTGCGAGCCGGAGGTCCGCGAGTGCGCGACCGACGTCCGCCACGTTACACTGATCGCGTTGGGCGGCTCAGCCGGCGGACACTCCGCGGAAGCCGCTTGCCGAGACAGTTGACGGACGGATTCTCCATGACCGAGAAAGAGACCGCGGAGCAAGCCGACGAGCCCGACTTCGAAGCCTCGCTGAAAGAGCTCGAGGCCCTGGTGGCGAAGCTGGAACAGGGCGACCTGTCCCTGGAGGAGTCGCTCCGCTCCTTCGAGCGGGGCATCGAGCTGACCCGCACCTGCCAGCGCGCCCTGCGCAGCGCCGAGCAGAAGGTGGAGACACTGGTGGAACGTGATTCCGGTGAAGACGAGACAGCGCCCTTCGACGATGACCAGCAGCACTGATCTGGCCGGCCGGCGCCGGACCTACGTGGAACGCGTCGAGCAGATGCTCGAAACGCTGCTGCCGAGCCCGGACACTCATCCGGCACGCCTGCACGAGGCCATGCGCTACAGCGTCTTCAACGGCGGCAAACGCATCCGTCCGACGTTGGCGTTCGCCACCGGCGAGGCGCTGGGGGTACCGCTGGAGCGAATCGACGCGGCCGCCGCGGCCGTCGAGCTGATCCACTGCTACTCGCTGGTCCACGACGACCTCCCCGCCATGGACGACGACGACGTCCGCCGCGGCAAACCCACCTGCCACCGGGCCTACGACGAGGCCACGGCCATCCTGGTGGGCGATGCGCTGCAGGCCCTGGCGTTCCGCGCCCTGGCGGACTACGTGCCGGCGGAGGTGCCGGTAGCCTCGCGCCTGGAAATGGGTTCCGTGCTCAGCCTGGCGGCGGGCTCCCGCGGCATGGTGGGCGGCCAGATGATCGACCTGGAGGCCGTGGGCCGCGTCATGGATGCCGCCCAGCTGGAGGACATGCACATCCACAAGACCGGTGCCCTGATCCGCGCCAGTGTGGTGATCGGCGCCCTCTGCGCGGACGGCCTGAATTCGGGCACCCGCGCGAGCCTGGACCACTACGCCAAGTGCATCGGGCTGGCGTTCCAGATCCAGGACGACGTGCTGGACGTGGACGGCGACCAGGCGGTGACCGGCAAGGCCAGCGGCGCCGACGCCCGGCTGAACAAGCCGACCTATCCGGCGCTGCTGGGCCTGACCGAGGCCCGCCGGTTCGCCGCCCAGCTGGTGGCGGATGCGCTGGGCAGTATCGAATGGCTCGGGGCCGACGCGCGCTACCTCCGTGCGGTGGCGGAATACGTGGTGCGCCGGGACCATTGACTCCCTAACCATTGACTCCCTAATGGATTGAACATCACCCATGACGGCCGTTTACACACTCAAAGTCGTGACCGATTTCGCCGCCTCCCACATCCTGGAAGGCCATCCGGGCAAATGCAGCCGGCTGCACGGCCACAACTGGCAGGTGGAGGCGGAAATCGAGGCCACCCGCCTCGACGAGATCGGCATGGCCATCGATTTCGCGGATCTCAAGGCGGCCCTGTCGGAGATCGTTGATGCCATGGACCACCGCCATCTCAACGACCTGCCCGCCTTCAGCGGCGTCAACCCGACCGCGGAGCACGTGGCGCGCTACGTTTACCGGGCCCTGGGCGAGCAGCTGAACGGACCCGGGCTCGTCGTGGCGGCGGTAACCATCTGGGAGACGCCGCGCGCCAGCGTTCGCTACACCGAGTCCTGATCCGGCGGACTCACCGGGGCTGGCTCAGCATTCGCATCGGGCTTCCCTCCAAACGGCGGCGAACCGGCTCAGTCCGCTCCGAGCCCCGGCACGAGCGCCGGGAATCCGCCCGACGCCGCCGTCCCGCCAAACTCGATCTCGTCCATGGGATCCGGCGCCTCGGGATCGATATCCCCCACCAGGCCCTGAAAGTCGTACAGGTCCTTATCGGCGAGATGCGAAGGCTGCACGTTGCCCAGGCTGCGGAAGATGTTCTGCAGACGCTTCGGGTCCTCGGCCTGCCAGTCACGCAGCATGCCCTTGATCTGCTGCCGCTTCAGGTTGGGCTGGGAACCGCACAGGTCGCAGGGAATGATGGGGAAGCGCTTCAGCGATGCGTATCGTTCGGTGTACTGCTCCGGTACGTAGGCCAGCGGCCGGATCACCACGTGCTTGCCGTCGTTGCTGCGCAGCTTCGGCGGCATGGCCGCCAGCCGCCCACCGTAGAACATGTTGAGGAACAGGGTCTCGATGATGTCGTCGCGGTGATGGCCGAGGGCGATCTTGTTCAGGCCCATCTCCTCCGCGGCTCCATACAGGATCCCCCGGCGCAGGCGCGAGCACAGGCCGCAATAGGTCTTGCCCTCGGGTATCACCCGCTTGACCGTGGAGTAGGTGTCGCGCTCGATGATCCGGTACGGCACCCCCAGCCGCTCCAGGTATGCCGGCAGCACGTGCTCCGGGAAGCCGGGCTGCTTCTGGTCCAGGTTCACCGCCACCAGCTCGAAGCGCACGGGCGCCCGCTCCTGCAGCAGGCGCAGTACCTCCAGCAGCGTGTAGGAGTCCTTGCCGCCGGACAGGCAGACCATGACCCGGTCGCCGTCCTCGATCATTCGGTAGTCCTTGATGGCGCGGCCGGTGAGATAGGTCAGCCGCTTCTCGGCGTTCTTGAGGTTCATCAGCCCGGTTGGTTGCAGTGCAATGGGCGTGAGTCTATCACCGCGCCCGCGGACCGGCTAAGACGGCCGCGGCAGCGCGCGTTTCTCAACCACCCCTCCGCCCGCCCTTTTGCCCTATCCGACCGGAATCCGTCGCCGCTCAACGACAGTCGGCGCCTGCGGTTTTGAACAGTCCCTGCGGGTCCCCCATAATCGGCTATGATTGGCTGTGCCCCCTTAGAGGAGACATTCCATGGACCGAGTTCAAAGCAAGGCAGCCTGGCTGGGCGCCGTCGTTTCCGCGATCTTCCTCATGACCACCAGCTGGGCCCCTATTGCCCAGGCCGGCATGATCGGCACCGCGCAGGTCGTGCACGAATCGCAGGTGGCGCAGCAGCGGGCCCGTATCCAGTCCATGCTCGAGCGGCAGGATGTCCAGGCCAAGCTTCAGGAGCTGGGGGTGGATCCGGCGCGAGTCCAGCAGCGCGTGGCGGCCCTGAGCGACCAGGAGGTCCAGCAGCTGTCCCAGCGCATGGACGACATGCCGGCCGGTGCCGGTATCATCGAAACCACGCTGGTGCTCGGCGTATTCGTGTTCCTGGTGCTGCTGGTGACCGACATACTCGGCTATACGGACGTCTTCCCGTTCGTCCAGAAGACCGTGCACTAGGGCTCCACAGCGGGATCTCGGGGCGCGGCTGAATCGGCGCGATGCGGCAATTCGGCGTCCTCAGCGGCCGACAGACATCCCGGGGTCCCGGTTTCGCGGCGCTGGCGGGGCTGCTCCTGCTCGGCGGCTGCGCCGGACCCGCGATCCGCCCACCGGAGCACCCGCCGCCGGAGGTGGAGCTAACCGCCGTTCCCTTCTACCCTCAGTCCCGCTATCAGTGCGGTCCGGCTGCGCTGGCGACGGTGCTCGACTGGAGCGGCCGCAGCATCACGCCCAAGGCGCTCAAGCCGCGGGTCTACATCCCGGAGCGCCACGGCAGCCTGCAGCCCGAAATCAAGGCGGCGGCCCGTGGCGAGGGTCGGCTGGCCTATCCCCTGGAGAACGGGCTGCCGGCGCTGACCCGCGAGCTCGAGGCTGGTCACCCGGTCCTGGTGCTTCAGAACCTGGGGCTGAGCTGGCTGCCGGAATGGCACTATGCGGTCGTGGTGGGCACCGGGGCCGCACCCGCCCGGGTCATCCTTCGCTCCGGCCGGGAGCGGCGGCACGTAACGGCCCTCGACACCTTCCTGCGCACCTGGCGCCGCGCGGACGATTGGGGGCTGGTGGTGCTGCGGCCGGGACAGCTGCCCGCCACGGCGGCGCCCACGCCGTACCTGAAGGCCGCGTCGGACCTGGAAGGCTCCGCGGGCGCGGCCGCGGCCATCCCCGCCTACCGCGCCGGCCTGCAACGCTGGCCGGACGATCCGCGTTTCGTGCTGGCTCTGGCCAACGCCCAGGACGCCGCCGGGGAGGACGAAGCCGCGCTGCACACGCTTCAGGCAGCCGTCGGCGGCCGGCACGCGGACGCGGCCATGCTCTACAACAACCTGGCCATGGTGGCGGCCCGCCTGAAGCGCTGGGACCTGGCCACCCGCGCAATCGAGCGCGCCATCGAGCTGGGCGGTCCCTACGCCGACGAGTTCCGGCGCACCCGCCGTGAGATCCGCTGCTCGCGGCCCGGCGCCGACAGGACGGGGTGTCCCGCCGACTGAGTGAGCACCGCACACCTTCCAAGGTGACATCGCGCTCGGCGCTGGCGTATAGTGCCGCGCCACCGGTAACACTCAGCACAGCGTACATGACGGATATTCAACGACTTCGCAACATCGCCATCATCGCCCACGTCGATCATGGCAAGACCACGCTGGTCGACCAGCTCCTGCGCCAGTCCGGCACCTTCGACGCCCGCGCGGACATGCCGGAGCGGGTCATGGATTCCAACGACCTGGAGCGCGAGCGCGGCATCACCATCCTGTCCAAGAACACGGCCATCGAGTGGCAGGGCTACCGGATCAACATCGTGGACACGCCCGGCCACGCCGATTTCGGCGGCGAGGTGGAACGGGTGCTGTCCATGGTCGACTCGGTGCTGCTGCTGGTGGACGCCGTGGACGGGCCCATGCCGCAGACGCGCTTCGTGACCCAGAAGGCCCTGGCCCAGGGCTTTCGCCCCATCGTGGTGATCAACAAGATCGACCGGCCGGGAGCCCGGCCGGACTGGGTGCTGAACCAGACCTTCGACCTGTTCGACAACCTGGGCGCCAGCGACGAGCAGCTCGACTTCCCGGTGGTCTACGCCTCGGCTCTGAACGGTTACGCCGGGCTGGAGGCCGAGGTACGCGATGGTGACATGACCCCGCTGTTCGAGGTCATCCGCGACTGCGTGTCGGCACCCGAGGTGGATCGTGAGGGCGGCCTGCAGCTGCAGGTCAGTTCGCTGGACTACAGCAGCTACGTCGGCGTCATCGGGATCGGCCGCATCAAACGCGGCCGGCTGCGGGCCAACTCACCGGTCACACTGGTGGACCGAAGAGGCCAGCGCCGCAATGCACGCGTGCTTCAGGTCCTCGGGTTCCTGGGCCTGGAACGGGTGGAATGGAGCGAGGCCCAGGCCGGGGACATCATCGCCTTTACCGGTGTCGACGGGCTGCAGATCTCCGACACCCTCTGCGACCCGGACGCCGTGGAGGCACTGCCCCCGCTGACCGTGGACGAGCCGACGGTGTCCATGACCTTCCAGGTCAACACCTCGCCGCTGGCCGGCCGCCAGGGCAAGTACGTCACCTCCCGGCAGCTGCGCGAGCGGCTGCTGCGCGAGCTGCAGCACAACGTGGCGCTGCGCGTGGAGCAGACCGACGACCCGGAGAAGTTCCGCGTCTCGGGCCGCGGCGAGCTGCACCTGTCCATCCTCATCGAGAACATGCGCCGGGAGGGCTACGAGCTGGGCGTCTCGCGCCCCGAGGTCATCGTGCGCGAGGTGGACGGCGAGCGCCAGGAGCCCTACGAGCTGCTCACCGTGGACGTGGACGAGAACTACCAGGGTGCCGTCATGGAGCGCCTCGGCGAGCGCGGCGGCAACCTGACCAACATGAACCCGGACGGCAAAGGCCGTGTACGCCTTGATTACGTCATCCCGGCCCGGGGCCTGATCGGCTTCCGCACCGAGTTCCTCACCGCCACTTCGGGCACCGGTCTGATGTTTCATGTCTTCGACCACTACGGCCCGGTACGGAGCGGCGACTACGGCCAGCGAATCAACGGCGCCATGGTCGCCATGGCTGCCGGCAAGGCCCTGGCCTACGCCCTGTTCAACCTGCAGGAACGCGGCAAGCTGGTCATCGAGCCCGGGGAGGAAGTCTACGAGGGCATGATCATGGGCATCCACAACCGGGACAATGACCTGGTGGTGAACCCGATGAAGGCCAAGCAGCTCACCAATGTCCGCGCCGCCGGTTCCGACGAGAACATCATCCTCACCCCGCCGGTGCGCATGTCCCTGGAGCAGGCCCTGGAGTTCATCAACGACGACGAGCTGGTGGAGGTAACCCCCACCGCCATCCGCCTGCGCAAGAAGCTGCTGCGGGAGCACGAGCGGAAGAAGGCCGCGAAGGCGGGCTGAGGCTTGGGCTGATGCGGGGCTGAGGAATCGCGGCGGGGTCGCCGCTCCCACGCCGGTTACGCCAACCCGTGTCAGAGCCCGCGTGGGAGCGGCGTCCTCGCCGCGATTCCTCAATCCTCTTTGGCCGTCACCGACGCAGGCGGCGCCGACGCAGTTCCTCCAAACTCCGGCTGCCGGACGGGAAGACCATCCAACCCGCGAGCTACTGTTGCAGGAGCGCCGCAAGGCGCGATCCCACAGACCGTCCCTTATCACCGTGCCAGGCGCTCGCGGAATCCTTCAATATCCGCATCGATCTGCGTCCATTTGCGTTCATTTGCGGCTACCCCAGAAACCGGCTCCCGTAATGCCGCAGCGTCCGCTGCCGCTCCCGCCAGTCCGGCATCGCCTCGTCGATCAGCGCATAAAATCGCGGGCTGTGATTGAGCTCGCGCAGGTGGCAGAGCTCATGGGCGATGACGTAGTCCAGCATCGCCGCGGGCGTCTTGATCAGGTGCAGGTTGAGCGTCACCCGCGCGCTGGAGGAGCAGCTGCCCCAGCGCCGGCGCATCCGCCGGATCATCAGCCGCGGCTCCGGCAGCTGCCAGTCCGCGAGGCGCTCCAGAGCGGCCGTCAGACGCTCGCTGAACACCGTCTCGGCCTGTCGCCGGTACCAGCGTTCCAGGGCACGCGCCACCGCCTCGGCGGCGGGTTCCGCCACGCCCACCCGCAGCCGGCCGCTGGCGAGGCTGACGCCGCGGCTGCCCGGCACGACGGTCAGCGGATAGTCCTCGCCCTGATAGGGATGCAGCTCACCGTCCGCGAATAGCGGACGGAAACGCGGCGGCAGCGCGGCCACCTCACGCCGCTTGCGCACCACCCAGTCACGACGGTCGGTAACGAAGGCCGCCACCACGGATTCCGGCAGCCGTCGGGGCGCCCGCACCTCCACCGAACCGTCGGGACGCACATGGATCGCCAGGGTGCGCCGCCGGGAGCGCTGCACCGCGTAGTCGAACCCGAGATCCTTCCGCAGCCCCTCTCGCCTCATGCTTCACACCTCCACGGAACCGCCAATGCGCGCCCCCCTCAGACGGCCAGCGGCGGCTCCTGCATGGCCGCGATCTGCTCGCGCAGGCTCAGGATATGTTCCTCCCAGAAACGGGGTTCGCCGAACCAGGGAAAGGCCCGGGGGAAGGCCGGATCGTCCCAGCGCCGCCCGAGCCAGGCGGCGAAATGCATGATGCGCAGCGTCCGCAGCGCTTCGACCAGGTGCAGCTCCCGGGGGTCGAACTCACGGAACGTCTCGTAGGCATCGACGATCTCCGAAATCTGCACGGTCTGCTCTTCCCGGTCCCCGGAGAGCAGCATCCACAGGTCCTGGATGGCCGGCGCCATGCGGCAGTCGTCCAGATCGACGAAATGCGGCCCGTCGTCGGTCCACAGCACATTGCCCAGGTGGCAGTCGCCATGGACCCTGATCCAGCGCACGGCACCAGCGCGTTCAAAGCATGCCTCCGTTTCACGCAGCGCGTCCGCGGAGACGCCCTCGTAGACGGACCTGAGATCGTGGGGCAGCCAGTCCGCAGCCAGGAGATACGACCGTGAAGCGTTTCCGAATGTATCCACGTCCAGGCACGGACGGGTTTCGAACGGCCGGACCTCGCCCACGGCGTGGATCCGTCCCAGGAAGCGGCCCAGCCACTCGCGGTCACCGGGCCGCTCCAGCTCCGGCGGGCGGCCGCCGCGGCGGGGGAACACGGCGAAGCGGAAGCCCTGCCACTCGAACAGCGTCCGGCCGTCCCTTTCCAACGGCGCCACCACGGGGACGTCAGCGGCCGCCAGCTCGGCGGCGAACCGATGCTCCTCGGCAATGGCGCCGTCGCTCCAGCGCCCCGGCCGGTAGAACTTCACCACCAGCGGCGAGGCGTCCTCCACGCCGACCTGGTAGACCCGGTTCTCGAAGCTGTTGAGCGGCAGCAGACGGCCGTCGCAGAGCCAGCCGACGGACTCCACGGCGGCCAGGATGGTGGCCGGCTGCAGGGCGTCGTAGGGGTGCTCAGTGTCAGCGTTCATGATCTACCCGATGATACAGGGTCTAGGAGTCTGGGCGGTCCGGCGACACTATAGGCCCGCGGAGCGACCGCGTCGAACCCACTGTGCAAGCCGTCTCAAATCACATGGACGGATGGGCCGTTTTGAGCAGCAGTTCCCATTGTGGCGGTTTCTGGACTACATGGGCGGTGATAGCCTTATTAATTGGGGCACTTGTGCCCGTGCCCGGCACGGGGACATTGGCTGATATTGGGGGATCCGTCCTTGCGTCTCGGGAAACGGCCGGTGGGCATCGCGCGTGGCGCACCGCAGGCAGGCGGAGCGCCGGCCGTTCGGCGCCGGGTCGCCCGGAACTCCCGGCAACCGGAAACCAAACTGTGCGTGACCGTTTCACCCTGACCATCACCGATTTCCGCGGTGCGCGGCACTACTCGCTCAGCCAGCTGGTCAAGCTCTTCGTCCTGGGTAGCGCGATGGTGCTGATGCTGACCCTGCTGGCAGGCGGCGGGGTGATCTACTGGCTCAACAGCGAGATCGATCAGCTCAACGCGCGCCGCCATCAGACCGAGCAGGAGTACGCGGGGCTGAGCCGGGAGAAAGACGCCCTGCTGAACAAGATCAAGGCCAAGAACAACGAGCTGGACAAAGCCAACCAGGAGCTCGCCGAAGTCAATGAGGATCTGGGAGACATCGAGATCCTGATCGGGCTCAAGGCGCCGGAGACCAAGACGGATATCCGCGCGCGGCTGGACACGGCCAGCCAGACGGCTCGCGAGAAGACATTGATGCTGGAGCAGATACCCAGCGGCTATCCGGTCAAGAACCGGGGCATCACCAGCAGCTTCGGCTGGCGGGTGCATCCCGTCACGGGTGAGCGCGCCTTCCACGACGGCACCGATCTGCGCGCCTCCCGGGGCGAGCTGGTGCGCGCCACCGCCGACGGGGTCGTGGAATGGGCCGCGTTCCATAAGCGCAGCGGCCTCGGCAATCTGGTGATTCTGCGCCACAACTACGGTTTCCGGACCTATTACGGCCACATGCAGAAGGTGCTGGTGAAGCCCGGAGACTACATCGAGAAAGGCACGGTCATCGGCCGGGTCGGAAGTACCGGCCTGTCCAGCGGCCCGCACCTGCATTACGAGGTGCACTACATCTATCGCAAGCTGAATCCCAAACCGTTCCTCGCCTGGAGCCTGGAACACTACGATGCGCTCTTCGAGCAGGAGGACAGAGTCAAATGGGACTCTTTGGCAAAAGCGGTCAAGAAGCGGGTAAGCAGTCTGGGACCACGATTGTCGCTGAGGGAACACGCTTCTTCGGCGAACTGACCCTGGAAGGCAAGCTCCACATCGACGGCACGGTCGAAGGCACCATCGAATGCGAAGGGGACGTCTCGATCGGCCGTACCGGCTACTTCGAAGGCAACCTGAATGCGCAGCGGCTCATGGTCAGCGGCCATGTCCAGGGCCGTATCGAATGCGACTCCCTGGAGATCGTCAGCACCGGCCGGGTCTACGGTGAGATCGCCAGCTCGCGGTTCGTGATCGAGCCCGGCGGCCAGTTCGTCGGCGAAAGCCTGACCCGGGACAAGCAGCCGGTGGCGGCGCTGAGCTACAAGAAGAACGAGGACGGCGGAACCGCCGGGAAGGAAGCGCCCGCAGGGCCGTCCGTGGTCAGGGAGCTCGGCGCCGAGGACGCGCCCGCCAGCCAGCAGAGCAAGTGACGGGCCGCTACAGCAGCTGCCAGACCGGTACGAGGTCCGGCGGCAGCGGCCTGAGGCGCCCCAGCTCCACCCAGGGCATCTCGGGATCGTGGAAGTCCGAGCCCACCGAGGCCGCCAGGCCGGATCGTCGCGCCAGGGCGGCGGCCGACTCCACGGCGTTGGCGCCGGAGGTGCCGGTCACCACTTCGACGCCCCGTCCGCCCATCTCCGCGAATGCTGTGCAGATGCGCCGCAGCCAGGTCCGAGTCAGCCCGTAGGCGAGAGGATGGGCCAGCACCGCCACGCCGCCCGCGGCGCGAATCCAGTCCACCGCCTCCGCCAGGACCGGCCACTCCGTCTTCACATAGCCGGGCTTGCCCCGGCGGAGGAAATGACGGAACACGTGGTCCAGGGAGCTGCCATAGCCCCGCCGCATCAGCACCCGGGCGAAGTGGGTGCGGGTCACCATGGCATCGCCCGCCAGCGCTCTTGCCTCCTCCAGCACGCCATGAATGCGCTTCTGGCCCAGACGCCGGTCCATGCGCTCGGCGCGTTCCCGGCGCAATGCCTGCAGGCGTTCCAGCCCGTCGCGCAGCCGGGGATGCTCCGGATCGATGCCCAGCCCGACCACATGCAGACTCCGGCCTTCCCAGGCTGCGGAGAGCTCCGCGCCCGATATCAGTCGCATACCGATCCGCTCAGCCTCGGCGCTCGCCTCGGGGAGACCCGTCACGGTATCGTGATCGGTCAGCGCCAGCGCCGTAACGCCGTGCGCCGCCGCCCGGCGAACCAGCGCCGCGGGCGCGAGGCGCCCGTCGGAGGCCGTGGAATGGCTGTGCAGGTCGTAGCAGTGGTCCATGGCGATTACGATACCAGTCTTGCATTCCGCGAAGGAGGAAAAAAGGGGTGATGGCCCCGGAAACGGCGTTGATCTTCCTCATGGCCATGGCCGTCGGAGCCGGGGCGTGGTATCGGGCCATCGGGACGCGCGAGGCGGCTGTATCGGCGGCCGCCAAGGCCTGCCGCGACATCTCCGTGCAGTTTCTCGACGACACGGTGGCGTTCGAGCGCCTGTGTTTGCGCCGCTCCGCCGGCGGCCTGCGCATCGAGTCACGGTTCCGGTTCGAATACAGCCGGGAAGGCGACGAGCGCCGGCTCGGTCACGTCCGCTGCGTCGGCCGACGAGCGGTGGCCGTTCAAGTGGAGGATGACGAGGGAACGACTATCCTTTTGTAGTGTAGGGCACTGTTAAGTGTTTCATTACGAAGCCGCCCGGCAAGGGGGCAGGTGCGCTACATCAGTATGGGTCCCGCGGACTGCCCGGGGCCACACTCCTCCGGCAGTCTCCGTGGCGGGTCCCCATACCCGACGTGACCTCATGGGAGGATGCAATATGGCACTGAAAAGCTCCGATCCGCGCAAGCTCGGCGAAAGCAATCTGGACACGGACCGCTTTGAAAGGATTGTCGCCGACGCCTGGATGCACCGGCATGAAGACGATGGCTCCGGCAGCGAGACCGGACACTTCGGACATGCGGAGGATCCCGGCGCGGCAAAGGACTATGACCCGCATGCGCCGGAGCCCACCCACCAGCCGTTTGCAGACCTGAAGGATCTGCTGCGCGGGCGCCACTGACCACAGCCGTCCAGACGCAGCCATTCATCCCCGGAATTCGCTGAATTCCGGGGATCCTTCCTCCCCCGCCCATCCACTGAACCGCCGCCACGGTCACCGACGCCTCTCAGGCGCCGGCCGTTTCCATGGCATCGTCGCGCCACCGGACCCGCTCCACGCCGCCCCGCCGGGCCGAGTGCTTGGAACGGTAAAGCGCCCCGTCCACATGATCCGGCTGACGGGACGGCGGGCGGCGTGGAGCAGGCTGAGGGTGCACAATGCCGCATAAACCGCGAACATCGCATCCAGCACCCGAGGAGCCACCCAAAGCGGTGCCTCGGCGCCCGGTATGTGGAGATAGAGCAGGGCGAGCGCCGCAAAGAAATAACGGGTCAGATGCTGAAGCACTTGTTCCCGTACCGTGGGATAGCGTTGTCGCCGGCGCGTGTACCGGCGCCGGTCGATACCAGACCGCCGATCGGAGTCAACCCGGCCAAAACCCCTCATGACTTGGTCGCCTTTCAGGACGTATCCGCAACGGGAGCCGCGCCAGCCCGGAGGGCACCGGGGCCGACATCCCACCCCCCTGTTGTTTTTAATTGTTCCGCCCCAATCTAGGGAAACACTGAAGTATTCCCGCGAGGCTCTGCGCGCCGGAATCGTTCGCTGGCAAGGCGGCGTTCGCAGTGAATGGCCGTAGCCCTTTACCAGAACGCCAACGACGCCAGGGGGCGATTCCGGCGCGCCCTTCGGGGCTTGCAGGCGCGCCCGCAGCCTGCGTTGCGCTGCTTGACTGTATCGGCAGTACAGCCTGCGCAACGCGTCGTGGACCTTCTCAGCAATCGACTC
>Ga0209918_1000263_pt1 | contig 38833 bp, 45 predicted proteins | sample SalPonD_shore_MG_FD_185712 | JGI IMG/M metagenome (GOLD analysis project Ga0209918, IMG submission 185712) | Salt pond soil microbial communities from South San Francisco under conditions of wetland restoration - Salt Pond MetaG... | ecosystem: Environmental > Aquatic > Marine > Intertidal zone... | reverse complement strand
ACCCGGCTACAGCGTACTCTACCACAGTGTCCCTGCTCTGCACGCGACCGGTGTCAATCACCGGACCTGTTGGTGCTCGGTTACTGCGCCCTACACTTGCGGCGATGTCCTCTCCGTGTCTTCGAGCGCAAGGTAGAAGAGTCACTACCATTACCGAGTAAAGACACACTGTCTCCCCCGATACCCGTGACTCTGCTACGATTTTTCTTCCCGTTGCAAGTTCCGTACGGAAAGGGAACCCCTCTTGCTGTTCTGGTATCCGACGCAAGGCGGACAGCATTGCGCCAGTCTCCCCGTACCTGCCTGTTGGTGGCACGGCGGGCGTGAGCGCCGCTTGCCTTGTCCCGGTTGGTCTTGCCAACACGGGGGCGGTCGTGGTAGTTCGTGTATTCACTGCTGCTGTTCATGTTTCCTTCCCCTACGATACTGCGGAGCACGCGTTCGCTTGTACTTGGACTCCTTGGCAGCAAGCCGTGCTTCCGCACGTTGATGGATGTGGAGGATGTCGGAAGGCGAGGCAACTTGACACCTCGGGCGGATGCGTCGCACCTCGACGCACGGATAACTCTCGAAGGAGGGCGTCGCTTGCTCCCATTTCAGTTGGGCTTCGTGCTTGTTGATAGCACGAACGCATGTGACACACTCGTAATCCGGGACATACTCTCCCGTATCCGAGTCCGTTTTGTAGTCGCCGTGATGGACGACATACAAATTCAAGTACTCGTTTATCAAGTGCGGCTCCTCCGAATCGGATTACCCTCGCTGTCCTTAAGGACATTACCGTTCTTGTCCTTGAGTACGGGGGTAAAATCTCCTTTACGGATACACGTTCCGATTTTGAAATCGGGCCATTGGGGTATGCTCGGACCGGGGCCGTACATCATGTCCCCGGACTTGCGTTTCTCACCGTAGCTTCGAGTTGCCATAGCCTATCCCTCTCGGTTTCGTAGGCTAAACTCCCGCCGTTGTCACGAAAACTGCGTACCAAATACAGAGTGTGACAACACCTATCGAGAAAAGTTCCAACATGTCGGTAACTTCCTCGATCTTCCTCGATCTTGCGTTGAACATGCTGTCATTCCCCAGCGGGGAAGTTTCGGATATGCTTGTCCATCGTCTCCCCGATACGCCGCATCTCTTCCAAGAGATAGGATGTTCCGATGGGAGACTGTCCGAAAACTACCGCAATTGCGTCCGGGTGCGAGACGAGTAACTTCAACGCTTCCCGTATCACCATTGCCTGCGGTAACGATAACAGGCAAGCGTGCCGGTCCAGCTCCAACGCTTGCTCTTTCTGTTCCGATGTCATCTGACAGTTGCTTGTTGACATGGCGTGTGTTCCCGTTAGAAAGGGCGCCCGCTGTTCAAGCCGGGCGCCAGTTACGGAGGTGAAGTATTACGCGGACAGAACCGTGTTGAGAACCTTGTGCAACTGGTCCTCGATGTTGTCCTGTGACGGAATCGGCTGTCCCTTCGCCTTCTGCTGCGCGACGTACTTCTTGAACCGATTGGCGAACGAATTCATCAGGCGTTCCACCGTGATGTCCGCCGCCGCCACTTCCCGCGATCCCTCGAATTCCCAGAACGGGGTTGCGTGGGCTTCCTCGACCTTCCAATTCTCCGGAAGGTTCTTCTTGGAAACCATTGCGAACTGTTCCTTGTCCTTGTTCCACTTCACGGGAGCGAACTCACGAACCCATGCCTTCAAGCCCTCGCGCCGCCCGCTCTTGGGCATTGCGACATACAGCTTGTTCAGGATGGTCAAGTCTCCATGATCCCGTGCGTGGGCGATCCCGTAGGAAGCGACCGTGTGGATATCCTTGTCCAGAGTGCGGCCCCGCTTGGCAATCGAAGCGATCACCTTCAGCGCCTGACCCTTGGAAGCGATACCCGCAAACACGGTGTCTTTCACGTCGGTTGCGTCATTGTTGCGCTTGCTCATTGGTCTATCCCCTATCCGATTGTGAGCGTACTCATCGAAGGCGAGACGGAATGTCTCGCCGTGTGCGTCCGAATTTGACAGACACACACGCGCGTCACACGCGGACAGACGATTCCTGTATTGCGCGGATTACAGATTCTCTCTGTTTGCAATAGTGCCACTAAAGCCACCGGCACTTAGTCGCACGTTAGGTGTGCGCTAGCGGTACCTTCGCCCTCTCTCGGTCCCTCAGCGGGCGCTGCCCGAACAAGACTCCGAACCACTATTGTCTAGGACATAGTGGCGCCTTGCTCCCGCATGACCTACGCGCTCTGTGCTTATCGCTGGGCGCTTGTCTATACCTCCGGTCCACCCTCCCGTTCCCTGCTTGCGGTACAAAGCCGCCATCATTGGGTACTAGGGCGCTTCCCGGTAAACGATCCCATCGCGTAACACGCGGACCTCACTACCGGCACGTTTTTGCACGGATTCACGGCATACTCCCGCTAGGCTCCGCTGGCACCGGGCTTGTCCCGTTCGTGCTTCCGCGAGCCTACAAAGCTACCTTAGCATTCCCGGTAGCTTGGATCAAGCGCCCTCGTACAGACTGGCGCTTGCCCCTGCTACCATCCTCCGACGAGCCTCCGACGTGCGCGCCAATCGTCAATGCTGCGATCATGCTGGACTGGTGCGGATTCCGGACGCGTCGGTTCTAGTCCGAGCGCGCGGATTTCGTCGTTGTCCAGCGTGCGGCATTGCCCGTTACACGCTTCCGCGTTCCTGTAGACGTTCACCGTGTTCGCGCGCTTCGGGCGCTTGGGCGCGGTATACTGGGAGCGAATGCCGCGTGCTGCCGCATACGCCTTGACCGCGTTACGAGCGTCCGCTCGGCTGGAAATATCAGCAGCCGTGCGCTTCCACGACGCGTCACTGGACGCGTTCGCCTTCGGGTCGCCGGAAGCCCGCCCTCGCGGGCCTGCCGGCATGAAGTGCATAGTCTGTGCCTCCGTCACTTGGCCGGGATCGTCCGGCGACGATGGGAAGGGAGCAATCGGTGTGCCAACCTTGAAAACTTCAAGGAAATCAAGCGGTTACGTAGTATGCGTTTGACAATAAAACGAGGAAGGGGCGTTGTTGACAAGAACAATGTGAGTAAAAACAAGGGGGTTACGATGGCACGGATCGTGCTTGTGGTGTCGAAATATCGACAGATTTTCGTAAGTGGTTGATTTGATTGGTCGAATTTTCGACAGTCGGTGTCGGATTTCTGACACTAAGGACTAAGGTAAGGACTAAGGGAAGAACGCGTGCGCGTAGCAAGCTGCGTGCCAACTATGGGGGAATCTACAGGGGGTGCTAAAACGGCGAAGCCGCACCTCTGGTGTTGGCACGGATGTTGCGTAGCGGAGCTATAGCTGTGCTACGTTCCTAGGGACGGACAAGCAACGCCCTAGGCGCAGCTCCGCTGTCGGCGAAGCCGCAGCTACGCTGAGAGATGTGCCAAAAGCGGAGTCCAGAAAGCGGAGTGGGACCAGGGGGACAGTGTTGATTGATCAGACAATCAGTATGAACACCGGGCGTGCGTGAAACTTGATTGATCGGACAAACAGAACTGGTCACCGAAGGTGCGGCTATGCCGACGAGGAGAGAAAAATGAAGCGGGGGTGTGCAGGGGGGCGGGGGGTCTTGATATGTATGCATGGCTCGCTGACAATTTCTGCTAAAAATTCTAAACCTACGCCGTGCGGGGGCGGGGGCCTAGTATACTATACTAGTACTAGTATATATATATATATATATAACTAACTAGACAGTCCAGTACATCCATGTACTGTCCTGTACTATTCCCCCCTTCCGGGGGGAATCTATAGTACATCCTTGTACTATCTAGACTTTTCTTTCAACGCGGCGAAGCCGAGCGCTAAAAGCGCGGCTACGCCGATTAGTTTTGGGGAACTTTTTCCCAGTTTTGTTGTCAAAGACTTACAGAACGGGCAAAAATGCCTCGCGCCAGAGGCGCGGCTACACTGACCACATACAGCTACGCCGCCACACAGAGAGAGAAGCTTCGACTATGCCGGTAGGACCGTACCCAACCTTCAAGGCTTGCGTTTCGGCACAGCGAAAGAAGGGGAAATCCGAAGAGGCGGCCCGCAAGATTTGCGGCCACATCGAGAAGTTGACGAAACAAAGCGAGCACAACACCAAAGGTGCGGCTACGCCGCAGAAACGAAAGCACTACACTTAAGGTGCGGCTACGCCGCGAAGGAGCAGCTACACTGATGGCAAATAAAGAAAACCCAGCGAGCGCTAAAAGCGCGGCTACGCCGAACAGCATAGCTGCGGCTTCGCCGAACACCAGAGGTGCGGCTTCGCCGTTGAAGTCTCTGCAACACGGAGCAGCTTCCCGCATTTTGGACAAGATGGAACACGACCTCCTTTCCGAGGGAGGTACCCCTCTGGTCAAGTCTCCCGAATCAGACAGACAGAAGGGCGCAACTCCGGCCAACCCTGCGATGTCAACCCGATACCACAAAAAGTATCTCAGATACCACAAAAAGTATCTGGCCCCGTAGTAGAACTTCCGCGCGAGGAATCACGTAGATGGGAACAAAGATTACAGTAACGTCGGTATCGTCGGGATATCAAGGTTCGGTCGTGGACCAGAACTTCACCGACCTTGCCGACGAATTCGATAACGTCCTGTACTTGGACGGTTCCCTCCCCTTGACGGGAGACATCGATTGCAACTCCGTAAAGTTACGGAATCTCGGGGTTCCCGTAAACAACACGGATGCCGCTAGACTCCAAGACATACGCGACAACGCCACTTCGTTGACATCAACGACTGCGTTGGTAACAACTATCGCGGATGCAGGCGGGCACTTCGTCTCGGATAACGTGGAGGGCGCGCTTCAGGAAGTTGGAATCGATCTGGCAAATCCAGGTACACTTTCCGCCTTGCAAGCATTAGACACTGCCAGTTATAGCAACGGCGACGTCATCTATCTCCGAGGACGAACGTCCGTGGGCGACGGCGGAGAAGGTCATTTCCGCTGGGATTCGTCGGATTTGTCTGCCGAGGTCGCAGCGGACGAGGTAACCGCCAGCGAGGGCAACGGCGGCATCTACATCGCGCCCGCTTCGGACAAGACGGGGGCGAGCGGGGCGTGGGTGCGCCAGCATGCCGCAGGTATGGTCAATGTGCGCTGGTATGGTGCAATGGGTGACGGATCGAACGACGACACGGTTCCGATCCAGCGCGCGATTGACACCGAGATCTACATCGGCCCGCACGGCTCCGTTTACATGCCTGCCGGCCTCTACCGGATCACCAACACGATTCACCTCGGCTACGGCGATACTTTCCATACGATCAAGCTCGTGGGAGACGGTTACGCGTATCGTGCTGCGTCTGGTCCGGGACAAAATTTCCAATCCACGACGGGAATCGACGCTACGGCGTTTTCGGATCGACCCGCAATCGCGGTGCAGGGTGCCCGAGGTACCTCAATGGAAGGGATCGGGATTGTTGGCGCGAACGCCACGCATATCCTTGACAACAAGCTGGGTAATGGGCAGGAAGTGCCGCTGCTTGATGATGTCGACCCCGCCAATTGGGTTGATCCGCTTCTCGCTGGATCAGCCGATTCCCGATATGCGCCCTATGCCGGTATTGCGGTCGATCCCTACAGCGGCCCCGCGCCCGCCACCGCGTATCCCGATGTAGATTATCCGTCGTTCACGGGGATTTCATCGCAGTACAACAAGGCCAACAGTTCCGACGTTTCGTTCAACTCTGTGTATGTATCCGGGTTTGTGGTGGGCTATGTGAACAAGCCTTCTAACGATTCCGGTAACGCTGATTTTACGAACTTTCGCAACTGCTCGGTGGGTCGCTGCAAATATGGGTTCTCGGTGGGGAACAGCCAATCGCGTAACGTCCTCGTGAGCGGAGGAGCGGGGTCTTCCGTCTACACGATGTTCACAAGTGCGACTCACGGCACGCAGCAGGGGCAGTTCGGCTCCGGAATCTACAGCTTCAGCACAGGAAACACGATCCAGATTTTTGACATGGTGACTGCCTACACGAACAACATGGTCGTGCACTCGATATACGCAGAATCGACATACAGGATGGGTAATCTCAACGGAGCAGCGAACGCCAGCAACGAAATTTCGTGGACGTTCGTCGGATGCAATCTGACGTTCGCTCTGCAAAAGAAAAACGGTCGAGGAAAGCCGTTGACGGATATGCAGGTAGGTAGTTGGCAGCCGGTTGAGTTTATCGGTGGCAGTATCACAGGGTTCGACACTGTTTTCGTTGTTGGTGGGCCGGGTCCCGGCTCTTCGGTAACCGGACTAAAGTTCGATGGTACGCAGATTGTCAATAGTGAGTCCTACTCGCCCTCGGACACCTATCTCCAACTGGCGCAAAATGCGCTTTGCGGCGGTGTTGTCATGTCCCTGCACGGGAGCCCCGGCAGCAACGCGCCGAATCTTATCAGCGCGAGAGACTGGCGCATCAGTTTTAATAGATTCGATATTGACACGGGGGTAGCGTCCTCCCAAGTACTCGGACCGGTTGCCTGGAGCAACCGCGCTTACACGATGTCGCCCTACATGCCGTGGGCCATTCCGGCGCAAAGCACGAAGGCACAGCAGTGCCCGTTTGTCGTTGGTTTTAAATCAAAAAGCGCCTTTGCCGGACATTCGATAACCGGGACCACTCTGACGCTGACCGGTGATCCGAGGACTGATACGGAGGTCGATAATTACGGCGGCTGGCCCGGCGATGTGATTTACGACAGCGATAGCGGCAACGTGTACTTCATTCGCGCACGCACCGGTTCAGACATCACTGCCGAGTTGCAGAACAACCTCAAGGATGATGGCGCCGGAGGGTTCGAGCAGGATATTCCGGCCAGCAATACCAGCGGCGTTCTCTACTTCTTGATGTCACGCATGTTCACTCCGTATTACCCACTGCGTGGAGACATCACGAGCGGTAACCCGACGATGGCCAATGTGGGCGATGCGAGGGGCGTGTTCCCATCCGGTGAGGTTTCAGTCGGGGACTGGCTGTTTGTCAATGTAATTGAAGATCGTCCTATATCCGCGACAGACGGACTTGTGACAGGCGTGGACGAGGTGGCAAAAACGATCACTCTGGAAGGCAATTTCGCAAAAACCCGAACGTATTCCCTGTTCCCGTTCTGGATCAGGAAGCCACCGGCGAACGTGTAAGAGACGGACTACTCAACATGACCACACTCATCCTCGCCAGTCTCTAGTGAGAGAGTTTTGAAAGATACAACTGGACGGTTCCTTACAAAAGCCCTGTTCCTCGAAACCTGCGATAAAGCAGGATCGTTCGACCCGGTATTTACTCTTAAAGACGAGGATGATCCCATAACTGGACTTCCGTCATTACGTCGCTTGTTTCTTGAAGAGATGGACCCTTCCGAGTTTGTCTTCGCTGAAAAACATCTAGGGGGAGTTCGTCACTGGAGAAAACTCTGTGCTCTCAAATGGTTTCAACCTTTCGTGGAACAATGGCGGGAAGACCTTGAGCAAAAGCTTGTGGCGCATGGCGTTAAAGCGATGGTCGAGATGGCGGGTAAAAAGGATTCCGCTGCAAAGTGGCTCGCACAGAGAGGGTGGAGTCAAACAAAGAATCCTGTAGGCCGTCCAACAAAGGACGATCAAGAGAGATTGGCACAAGACCAACAAGACGAGGACGCCATGATCGCCGCAGCTTTGAAGAGACTGTCTACAAGTGACGAAGACTAGCAAAAAAGACGAACTCAAGCAATTGGCGGAAAGTGATCTTTACTCTTTTATACGTATCGTCGCTCCCCACCGATTACTTGGAGACGTACATCGTGAATTGATTTCGTGGTGGACACGGCAGGATGCAAAGAATCACCAATTGGTTCTTCTTCCACGAGGCCACCAGAAGAGTCAACTCGTCGCATACAGAGTAGCTTGGGAGATTACACGAAACCCCGCTACCACGATTCTGTATGTTTCGGCTACGTCGGGTTTGGCAGAACAACAGTTGAAAGCGATACGTGATATCCTCACATCGCCTATCTACCGAAAGTTCTGGCCCGAAATGGTACACAAGGAAGTCGGCAGGCGCGAGCGGTGGAATAATACCTCTATCGCTGTCGATCACCCGATCCGCAAAGCGGAGGGCGTGCGTGATCCGACAGTGTTTACGGGAGGACTCACTACTTCTCTTACGGGTTACCACTGTGATATCGCGGTCATGGACGATGTTGTTGTACAAGAGAACGCGTATACCGCCGAAGGGCGGGAGAAAGTGCGTACGCAGTATTCTCTTTTGGCTTCTATCGAGAATCCGGGGGCGAAGGAGTGGATTGTGGGAACACGATATCACCCTAACGATCTCTACAACGAAGCCCTGTCGATGAAGGAATCGATCTACGATATTGAAGGGAATGTTGTTGCCGAAGAGGAGATATACGAAGTCTTCCAAAGACAAGTCGAAAATATAGGAGACGGGACTGGAGAATTCGTGTGGCCGCGACAACAGAGGGAAGACGGGAAGTGGTTCGGATTCAATAGAAACACTCTGGCTGCAAAGCGAGGGCAGTACTTGGACCGAATGCAGTTCTACGCACAGTACTACAATAATCCGAACGATCCTGAGAATCAGAGGATCGATGAATCCAGGTTCCAATACTACGAGCCGAAACATCTCATTCGAAATAACGGCAAGTGGTATTACAAGGGAAGCGTTCTAAATGTATATGCCTCAATCGACTTGGCATACACTATTAAAAAGAAATCGGATTTCACTGTTATCGTTGTCATCGGGATTGACGCTTCGTCTAATGTGTTCGTTCTGGATATCGATAGGTTCCAAACAGAAAAAATTTCAGAATACTTCAATCATATCCGTCGGATGCACCTTAAGTGGGACATCCGAAAACTACGTGCGGAGACGACAGGAGCGCAATCGACAGTTGTCGAAGAACTTAAAAATCAATACATAAAGCCAGAGGGTTTGGTACTATCGATAGACAAGTATTACCCTACTCGTCACGAAGGGACCAAGGAAGAACGCATTGCGTCGGTTTTGGAACCGCGATACGAAAATCTTCAAATGTGGCATTACCGTGGCGGTAACACTTCGCATTTGGAACAGGAGTTATCCTTGTCCAATCCACCCCACGACGATATCAAGGATGCTTTGGCAGCAGCAGTACAAATTGCGATTCCCCCAAGAGACGCCAATAAGTACAGCTTCGCCGGTCGCAGCAAACAACAGCAACGCAACGTCGATTCCGGAGTCTATCATTCAAGATTCGGCGGAGTGGCCTAACCAAGATATCTCTATATGACTACTTCCAAGAAACAGAAAGTTCAAGAAGTACAAGACCTGCTTGATCGCGATAACGTCGCGCGTCAAATTGCAGATACGTGGACGGAGTGGAAGATTTCTCGCAGGCGGTGGGAAGACGAGAAGCGTGAAATTCGCGAATACATCTTTGCCACGGATACAACCAAGACAACGAATGCTTCACTGCCTTGGAAAAATAAAACGACTATCCCCAAGCTGGCACAGATACGGGATAATCTTCACGCTAATTACATGGCGCATCTATTTCCACGTAGACAATGGTTTAAATGGCTGGCTTCGGAACGAGACGAGGAAGCCAAGAGTAAACGCGAAGCCATCGAAGCATACATGCAAACGAAGATCGACGATTCCGATTTTCGTGACGTAATGTCCCAACTGGTTCTTGACTACATTGACTACGGCAATGCCTTTGCGGAGGTAGTCTTTGAAGCCAATGAAGTTACTCTACAAGGGGGCGTTAGCGTCAACGGCTACGTGGGGCCTCGTGTTGTTCGCATCTCTCCTATGGATATTGTTTTTGATATCACGGCGAGCCACTTCGAGGATTCGCCCAATATTGTACGTCAAATCAAAACGCTTGGGCAACTCAATCGCGATATGTCTAACTTGGCTACGTCTCAAAGTGAACAGGACGAAATCAAAGCCATAATCTCGTACGTGAAAGAAGTCAGACAAGGTTTGTCGGCTTTTCCCGAGGGTTTAGTAGACGAAGCTGCGGGGTTCTCCGTCGATGGGTTCAACACCATTCAAAGTTACTATCGTTCCGGATATGTGGAAATTCTACGTTTCGAAGGCGATCTTTATGACGCGGAGTCCGGTACCTTACACGAAAATCAGATCATTGTCGTCGTGGACAGGTCGAAGGTTCTGTGGATGGGAGAAAGCCAATCTTGGTTCGGTACTACAAACAAGCAACATGTCGGGTGGCGTCAACGCCCTGATAATCTTATGGCGATGGGTCCCCTTGACAACCTCGTCGGGATGCAGTATCGAATTGACCATCTCGAAAACATCAAAGCCGATGTCTTCGATCTAATTGCGTACCCCCCTTTGGGGATCAAAGGTGAGGTAGACGCGTTCGAATGGGGTCCGCTTGAACAAATCTTTATGGAGGGAGATGCAAGTGTAGAACTCTTGTCTCCGAAAGCAGAAGCAATGAACGCAGATACTCAAATCGCGCGTTACGAATATTTGATGGAACAACTTGCGGGAGCACCCCGACAAGCCATGGGTATCCGAACTCCCGGAGAGAAGACAGCTTTCGAAGTTTCAACTTTGCAGAATGCCGCTTCACGCGTATTCGAAAACAAGACAAAACAGTTCGAGGCAATCTTTGTAGAACCCCTTCTGAACAAGATGTTGGAATCCGCGAGACGGCATCTCGCAACGGGAATATCGGTTCGGCAAGTAGACACAACGTTTGGAATCGAAACATTTCTCGACATCGAACCTGACGATATCAAGGCTGCGGGAAAGCTCCGTCCTATCGGGGCGCGACATTTCGCGGAAAACGCTTCTTTGGCACAGAGTATTGTGAACATGTATCAATCCGGGATCATGAACGATCCCGCCGTGTCGGTACACATCTCCGGAAAATCCATTGCCAAGATTATCGAAGAGGTTATGGAAGTGCGTGAATACGATATCTCACAACCAAACATTCGCGTAATCGAACAAGCGGAAACAGCACAACTACAACAAACAGTTCAATCCGAATTGCAGAAAGGTCAGGCTGCTGGAGAAGCTTTCCTCGGAGATGTTCCCCCGTCGACTGACAAAAACGAGCAGTCGTAATGCCACAAGACGACGTTTACAAGAAACTCCGTCCTTCCACGGACTGGTTTCGATTGTACGGAATAGACAACAAGAACAGCGAGGACAAGATTAACTTCACGCGAAGATTGATAGGGACCAATGATCTATTCGACGTGATACGTAGTTATATCAAAGCGCAAAAAAATAGTTTGGAGCGCAGCGAAAACTCGGAAGAAGATTTTCAAGACGCCGCTTGGTCACACAAACAAGCTTGGCGCAATGGTTACAAGGCCGGACTAGACAAGGTTCGCGCATTTCTACCTGAAGTAAACAAAGACCACGAAGAGAGTTAAAAGCAGCTATGACCGATAGCATTTTCAATAAAGAAAGCGATAATCCGAACGACCCGGAAAATACAAACGCGAGTGTCACTAGGGACAGCGATAACCCGCAGGATACCCCAACCACCACTACTAACGGAAACGACACTATTCCGGAAGTACTGGAACAATGGGTTGGAGAGGGAAAGAAGTTCAAAACTATGGATGATTTCGTAAAGGGTTACGAGCATTCCCAAACTTTCGTCGATCAACTAAAGGCGGAAAACGCGGACATGCGAAGTGAACTTGAGAAAGCATCCTCGGTAGAGGACTTGGTAACCCGCATCGAAGCTTCTAGACAAAAGGACAACGGGGATCACCGGAACACCACCGGACAAGATACCGCACTAGATGAAGCGAGCGTTCAAAAGCTCATTGCCGATCAGGTAACGAGCGAAGTCACCCGCCGGGAGCGAGAGCGTTCCGCGTCGCAAAATGAGCAACACGCAAACGATAAGCTCGTGGAAGCGATGGGGGGCAGTCTCGACAAGGCCAAGGAAGCTGTCAAGAGTGCAGCCAACGATCTTGGAGTGAGTGTGGACTACCTGAGACAACAGGCCCAAACCTCGCCCACAGCATTTCTACGATTGGTTCAAAGCGGGAGCAATTCCACAAGTGGAATCTCGCCAAGCCAAGCGGGCGCAAGCCGTACAAGTGTAAACACGGAAAGCTTGCAAGCAGGAAATGTTCGTGGACGTGGTGACATTCAACCCAAGTCTCATTGGGACAAGTTACGTCGTGAGATGAATAAGTACGAGTTCTACTCGCCACGAGTTCAAAATGCGATGATGCGCTCCAGAGCAGAGTTGGGTGACGAATTTTACGACGTTTAAATCTAACTAACTACACAAAAGAGGGCCTTTAAAATGGCTGGACATACTACGTCCAATATTACTCACCTCACTCGAAGTGAGCTTTGGTCCTCGCAGCTTAAAGACGTTCTTCAAGACGAGCTTTTTGCACGTAGTTACGTTCGGTGGTTGACTGAATTCCCCGACGGAGACACTTTTACGATTCCGTCTATCGGTCAAGCCACGGTTCGCGACTACAGCGAGGACGCCCCGGTTGTGTACGACGCGCTCGATACTGGTGAATTCCAGTTCTCGATCACGGAGTACGTGCAGGCGGGCACCTACATTACCGAGAAGGCTAAGCAGGACGGCTTCTATATGGACGAACTGGTTTCCCAGTTTGTTCCGAAGCAGGCTCGTGCCATCATGGAAAAGGTCGAAACCGACGTTTTCAATCTCGGTCTGTCTCAAACGGCAAGTGATCCCAACACGATCAACAGTGCGCGACATCGGTTTGTCGGCTCGGGTACGAGCGAGACGATTGCGCTGGAGGATTTCGCGAAGGCGAAGTTTGCTCTCCAGAAGGCAAACGTTCCGATTCAGAACCTCGTGGCCATCGTTGACCCCACTGTGGGTTACGAAATCGAAACTCTCACCAACATCGTGAACGTTTCGAATAACCACAATCTGGATGGTCCCATTGCCGAGGGCATTATGCAAAACATGGAGTTCAAGAAGAACATCTATGGTTTCAATGTCTTCGTTTCGAACTATCTTCCGGATGCCAACGAGACTATCAGTACAGTTACGACTGCTGCTGGTAAGTGTAATATGTTCTTCAACGCAACTCCCGACCTGCTTCCGTTTATCGGGGCTTGGCGGCAGATGCCCAAGGTGGACAGCGAATACAACAAGGATCGCCAGCGTGAAGAGTATGTCACGACTGCGCGTTACGGCGTCAAGCTGTACCGCCCGGAGAACCTCGTCTGCATTCTGACTGACACCGATCAAGTCTACGCCTAATAGGAGGAAATAGCAAATGACTAAAGAAGCCTATTGGACTAACGACGACGGTCTGGTTATCGGTTTCGGCACTCGCACTGCCGAAGATCAGCGTGGGTCGGTTACCCGTACTTCCGGGGAACTGAACGAATTCGTTATCGAGTTTGCCTACGACGATCTTCCGGCAGGTTCCGCTACTGTCGCTGTCGATGGTTCGTACACACGCATTCCGGCTAACGCCGTTGTTGTGGATGCGTACCTTGAGGTTACCACGGGCTTTGCCGGTGGCACTTCGTACGATATCGGACTGGATCAGACGGATGGTACTGCAATCGATGCTAACGGGCTGTGGGACACCCTTGTTCTTGCCGACATTAATTCGGCTGGTGACAAGAGTTCCGCTCGGGAGCACGGGGGTACTGCCTCAGGTGCGCTGTTTGGATCGGCAATCTCGGCGGATGCCGTGCCGATTGTGACGGCCACGGGTACATTTACGGCGGGCACTGCTCGTCTGGTGATCCGTTACGTCGGTTAATCCCTAACGGGTAAGTCCGGGGACTTCGGTCCCCGGCACCTTTGATTTTTGGAAAGATAGAGTGGCTACTAACAAGACTGTTCTGGAGATGGTACAAGACATCCTCGCAAATCTGGAGGACGATAATGTCGATGATATCGATGAGACTGAAGAGTCCGAGATGGTCACTACTATTCTGGAACAAGTATTCTTCGATATTGTAGACGAGTTTGATCTCCCGTTTGAAGAAGCGGTGTTTCAACTCACACCAGACGGAGCTTCCACTCCGACACACATGAGTTTGCCTTCGGGAATCGTGCGTGTTGATCTTGTTCAATACAATAAGTTGAACGCTGCGAGTGATCCTCTGAATTACACGGAGATTCCCTATACGTCTCCGAAATTCTTCATGGAATTGATTAACTCCCGCGATTCGAACTCTTCGTCAGTAGACAAGATTTCCCACTCTTCGGGGGTAACGTTGCTGATTACAAACAACGCCAACCCGAGTTATTGGACTTCGTTCGACGACGAAAAGTTGATTTTCGATTCTTACGATTCATCCTTGGAATCAAATTTACAGCAATCGAAGACTTGGTGCATGGGAGAAAAGAGGCCAGTTTGGGAACGTTCCAACAACGCGAAGCCCGACCTTCCTGCACATCTCGAACAATATCTATTCAACGAAACATTGTCGCTTGCCTTTGTAAATTACAAACAAGCTGCAAATCAAAAAGTAGAACAGCACTCGCGACGTTCGCGACGTGCTGCTTTAAACAACCGTGCAAGGCTCGACCCCTTGCCTTTCAAAACTCCGGACTACGGACGAAAAAGGTAGACCTAAGAAATGACTAGCGTTCTTGATAAGCTGACCCGCGAAGACGCCATAAACAAGCACTACACGCCGGAAGGCGTACAAGTTAGAATTCACAAAGTTGCCAACTCCTCTCTGGTAAGGGTTGCATTCTCATCGGGCGGGGAACTCCCCGCAAAGCTTTCGGGAATGTGGACTTCCGCACAGCTTGCTGAGAAGGATATTCGAGATTACCTCGAAGAGCGGTGGAAGGCGGCGGATTTCAAAGAGAGGAACGTAGATTCCGATGGAAACCCGAGAAAGGGCCGTCCCACAAAGGCACAGAAAGAAGAGTTGGAAAAGCAAACTAGCGCTTCTAACGGCTAGTTTTACTCTTGTAATTTCGGGGTGCGTCCTTAGGAATGCCCTTCCGGATTACCAAGAGATGCAACTCAAAACTGTAAAAATCAATGTGCTGTCATCCGACGGTAAGCCTGTAGGCCACGGTTCAGGTGTCATTATTGACGCCAAGCGTGGCTTATTTCTTACTGCGGCACACGTAGGCTTGGACGACAGATTCCGAAACCAATCCTTGCAAGTAGAGTTTTATAACGGAGAAGAGATTACTGCTTGGTTGGTTGTCTACGAATATACAGTCGATCCGAAAGACGGGGACGATCTTGCACTCCTATCCATCGGAGAGCCAGTTCCCGACGGATACCCGGAAGCTCCTGTAAACTGCGATATAGCTCCTTTGGGCAGCGATCTCTGGGTATCGGGTTCGCCAGCAACAATGAATTGGACAATTACCCGAGGTACGGTAATCGCAAACCGCCCTCGTACGGGGTTTGACCCGTATTGGATTGCAACCGATGCAGCTACTTGGTACGGAAATTCGGGGGGACCAATGTTCAATAGTAAAGGGGAGATTGTCGGTATCGTCTCTCACATCTTGGCGACGGGCGGGGCTTGGTCTTCGTCTTGGGACGGGTATGGCTATGGAGTATCCGGTCCTTCGGTGTGCAAATTTCTAGACACTTGGATGTAGAATACAGTGGCGCAAGGCGAGACAAACATCAAGCGTTTCAACTTCGTGAAAGGTCTTATCACGGAGTCTTCGTCTTTGACATTCCCCGAGAATGCTGCGGTTGATATAAAGAACGTCAAACTTAACCGCGACGGTTCGTTCGAGCGGAGGTTGGGGTTGGATGTCGAGGATACTCCTACTTCTACCATGGGAATTACCTATAGTGACGAGTCTCAATTCCAAACCTTGGAAGTTCTCAAAGTCAAGGATACCGGGGATGACGGTGTTTTTGTAAACTCTCGTTTTGTACAAGCTTTCTTCAAATACACAACTACGGGATTATACAATACCCATCTGGAAGGTTCCAGTCTTGCCAATTTGACAGAAGAGTTCGACACGACTACATCGGTAGGAGCCCTCTTTCAAGTCCAAGACGGGAACAACAATCTATCGTCAACTTCTCCTTCCCAACAGCCACTCGTACTTTATCTTGACGTAGCATCAGCTTTTATCGGCGTAGCCTTCATGAGTCCGCAGACGCGCGATTTTACGGGCGTCGGGGATTCCTTGAATTTAGATGAGCGCCCAACTACTCTTTCGAACGAACATAGATACAACCTTATAAATCAAGGATTTCGAGAAGGGGATTGGACACAATTACAAACGGATAAGGGCTATTATCCTTCCAATGCGGATGTCGCATATTTAGGATACCGTACAAACGTCTCTTCCGGTACCAGAGAGTGGAATTCCGATGAGTTGATCCGACAGTATTTCGGTACTACGGGTGCGCCCAAAGGCTCCGTAATACGCCAAGAGGCTAATTATGGTATTATAACAGCGCCAGAGGCGCAAGTATCCTGGATAGAAACACACTCTATATCCAGATCAACAACTGCTGTTCAAATAGGGGAGGGGTTGACAGCCGTTGCATCGTTCTCGGGGCGTGTTTTCTTCGCGGGATACTTGAACAGTGACCGTTCTCGTAACATCTACTTTTCCCGAATCCTGCCCACGGGGGAAAGCGTTTTCCAGAGTGCCTTGCACGCAGAGAAGTGGTATCAGGAAGCTGACCCCACTTCAGAAAACATCAACGAGATTGTTGATACGGATGGCGGTGTCATCAAGATTCCTACAATCGGTAAAGTCAAGAAGATGGTTCCGTATCGTGACTCTCTTCTCATATTTGCAGATAACGGGGTTTGGCAATTATCTCCGGGGGAAAAGCGATACTTTACCCCTACCAGTTATTCTCTCAGCCGCGTTACTGTTTACGGCATGGTCGGGAAAGAGTCGGCAGTTGTGGCTAACGACTTCGTTTTCTATTGGGCAAACGAAGGGATCATCGCGCTATCTCCGGACAAGATCACGGGTCTTTTGAAAGCGCAAAATGCCTCCGTCCAAACTATCCAAACCTTGTACGACGGTATAGAATACGATTCCAAGCGTGTAGTATTCTCCTGTTTCGATTATGTTGCCAACAAGATTTACTGGTTTTATGAAAATAGCTACAATGCTTCGGACAGGGGTGCCGACAGAATTCTGGTTCTCGATCTCCAACTCCAAGCGTTCTATATTTACGAAACTACAAAACCTGTAGACGGCCCCCGTATTCGTGGTGCTATAATCAACCCACTACAATCAGGTTCAAATGAAGACCGATTGAAAATCTTGTGTGTTGTGCAACCTTCTGCCGGTAACTACTCCTTGCAGTGGGCAACATTCTCAAATACCAATTTCGAGGATTGGGTAACGTATTATGGCGGTGTCGCCGGTGACGGCGACGATGCCGACGCGTATATCGTAACTGGGTACGAGTTAGCCGAGGACGCCGCGAGACGTAAGCAAGCGCCTTATGTGACGTTTCTCATGCGTCGCACAGAGACCGGTACGGAAGCGGACGGTACCCCTACCAATCCGGGTTCTGTTAAATACAGAGCACGGTGGGATTGGGCGGACGCGGATAGTTCCGGGAAGTGGGGAAACGAACAACAAGCGTACAAGTTGCGTCGTGTTTGGACAGACCCCACGCCACCGTCTTCAACATTCGGAGACGGGTACCCCGTTGTTTGGTCTAAAAAGAAAATCAGGGGGAGCGGGAAAGCTCTCTCGTTAAAACTGTATACGGAAGCAAGCAAGGATTTCAACATACTCGGATGGCAGATTCACCTCATTGGCGAAACGGAGACGTAACTGCGATAAAGTCATGTCTACTAGGTATACAATCATCGAGACAGAAGACGGTATTCTCCAAGCGGAGGAAGTCGCTCCCGGAAAGCTCGTCCTTCATTGTGAAATGGGGTCTTGGAGCCCCCGTGTCTACAAGCGAAGTCTTCAAGTTTGGGTCGAAGTTCTCGCGGCGTTCCACGAACGGAACATTCCAACTCTGTTTTGCGCTATCCGCGCGGAACGAGAACAGGTGCGTAAATTCGCAGAGATGTTCGGATTCGAGGATTATTGTGTCCTTAGGGACGAAGAAACGGGGGAAGAAGAAGTGATCTATCGAATATCCACGGAACCCTACGAGGAAGAATAGACATGGGTGGTCCTCAAGTTGCACTGTTTATTGCAAGTACAGCATTTTCTGTTCACGAACAACAGAAAGCGGAACACGCTGCCCGTAGACAAGCGAAAGCGCAACGGCGCGTTACGGAGATGCAGAATTATCAAGCCAAGCTGGATAATATCCGGCAGGCCCGTGCGGCCCGTGCTTCTGCGGTAGCCCAAAGTGCCGCTATCGGTATAGGGGGCGCAAGTTCGTCTGTTGCCGGGACCACCGGATCGATCCAATCGACTCTCGGACAGAACCTTTCCTTCCTCGATGAGGTTGGAAACCAACAGGATATCGCTATTAGCGCAGGCAACGCTTACAACACAGCAACCACGCGCGCGAACATATTCTCGGATATTGCCAGCAATTCCGATCAGATCGCAAATATCTTTACCAAGAACCCATCTTAATATGGCTATACTGGATATTCTCAAGATTGTTGCCAAGAAGCTCAGTGAGGGCGAAAAGCTCACTGCGGCAGAATCTCGTATTGTCGAAGAAGCAACTCAACAATCCGATTTCCTCAACAACGCGCAAAAGAGCGGGCGTCTGTCAGAAGAGGAAGCGCAAGCCCTCGCACAACACTCTGTTGATAGGCATACAGTACGCGATGTTCCTGCGGAATCCGCAGACAACTTCCACCCTAACAATGAAGGGGACGCTACCACAACCCCTCTCGGAGAAGTCCCCTCTCACGGCATCATTGTAGAGGAAATTCAACCCGACGAGAGTATTACTCTGGGTAATCGTTTCCCAGCGGACGCTTCCAAGCTCTCCGACGCAGAGCGGGAGTATATGGCGGGTATTCAACCCGATAGACCCCCTCCGGGGTCCGCCCCAAAGGGGGTCCCGGTTGCCGCAGCCGCCGGGGGCGCCCTGTTTGCCTCGGATAAATCACAAGCAGACCCGTTTGATCCTTCGTCCGAAAGGGACAAGCAGATGGAGCAGATGATGGGCGAGTTGACCGCAGCGTCCAATCGCGCGGATGCTTGGATGTCGGATAGATTCGCAAAGGACACGGCTGTTTATGACGCGGGTATGCGCGTTGCAACCGGAGGAAAGGACGAGAATCTGTTCCAAATCTACCACAACGTTCTGGATCACATGCGGACTACGAAGTCCACCCCGGATACAGTAGTAACTCTCCAACAGTTCATTCAGAACGATACGGACAAGCAACGGCAGGCGGTCCTCAAGGACGCGCTGGCCAATCCGGCTCTGTCCGATCAACAAAAGATAGATACCTTGAACGGGTATCTGGCTCTACGACGCAGCGACCCCTCTTCGCGGGAACAGTTCGCAACGTTGACGGCATCATTGGATGAATCCCCCACGGTTGAGGGAGCGCGTATACAAGACCTGCGTAACGGGCCTTCGTTGGATGCCGTACTCAAGAGCAACGCAGCAATAGCCGAGATATCCTCGGGAGTTCTGGCAAGAGGGGCGAACGATTCTACTCTCAAGCACCTCGCGGAATTCGGGGATGTTGTTATTCCGTTCGTAGACGAGAAGGGAGTCTTGGCTCTTGCCAAGGAACTGGGGGTATCACAAGACCTTTTCCACAATGTCATTTTGTACGGTTCCTTGAAACGCGCTGTATATCAAGCTTTCGAAAAGTTACCGCCCGACGAGAAAATCGCGATGACGCGAAAGCTTCTGGATGCCGCACGGGACCATTCCGGTTTGCTTGTGAACGATAACAAGTTTGCTCAATTCCTCGCTTTGGACGATATCTTGAAGCAGGGGGGTCCGACTGACTGGAACGTTGTACGGGATGACATCTTCGGGGTATTGGACGCTGGCGCCGTATATTCAATTCTGAAGCCAATCCTTCGAGGAAGTTTGTCGTTACTTTTCCGTGGCGGGGAAGCTATCGGAAAGCGAGGGGTTATCAAAGCTACACCGCAGGATACTTTAAATGTCGCAAATCCAGACGTGGGACGTAAAACCGCTACAGCGGCAATTATCGACAGTACCGATGAAACCGCTAGTGCTTTGGGAACTACGAAATCAGATATTCTCTACAGTCACATGTTCCCCAAGGAAATCTTGGGTAACGTCGATCTCACCGGAGCGCCTCAAATTATCGCACGCGATTTCGAAGAATTCGCTGCAATGCGACAACGGGCTCTCGACCGTACGGAAAATCTGGCAGATGCTTTTACCGCTGACGAGAGAAAGGGGATTCGTCTCGCAGTGTGGCGCAAGGTACGTGATGTTGTTGGATTAAAGAACCACCTCAATCTTACGCGCGCGGAGTGGAACGACGGGGCAATCCGTATTGAAGCGATGTACGGTCCCAACGAGAACCACGGATTCGCGACGCTGGAAGATGCAGTAAAGACCGGAGATTACAAATTCGGGGAGAGCGACAGCGGAGCTACCAAGTATTTCTTCCACAACTTTTCGACCAACCGTGTAACAGAGGTCAATCCCCGTCTTGTAAACGCTGCAAGAAAGGGTACCTTGAAGGGTATCCGAGGGAAAGACGGGGAGTTTTACTTACAGAACACAACTACTACTTCGTACAACGATTTCTTGGGAGATGTCTTCGGACCCGAAGCTGCTGTTGCGGGTAGGTTACAGGGACGTTCTGTCAAATATCTGAAGGACTTGACTTCTCGGGCGACTTCTCTACTACGAACCCCGGAATTCACGGCTAACGATAACGCCGCTCTCATCGAGCGGTCGCTACTGCGAAAAGTAACAAAGCTTCTTCCCAATACTTCCAAAGGAAAGCAACGCGTATTTGACGTTATAGCAGAAGGCGACCAACAGGAGCGTACCTTTTCGTACACCGAATTGATACGGGACAAGGGACTTTCCCCCAAGGAAGCTCGCGCATATTACGGTTACCGTAACGCGATGGATACACTGTGGGCTCTGCAAAACCGCGATTTACGAAAGACGCTGGTGCAGAAGGGGTTCTTGAATACTATCGTTTCCGATATCGTAGGCAAGTTCCACGGACGTGTCCTTAGTGACGCGGATCAGGCGGTTGCCGATTTGTCGCGAGCCGGGGGGCATTCTTACGACGACGGTAAAGCGTTCGAAGTCCTCGATCTTGTCACGGGGGAACCCCGCTCGTTTACTGTAGATTCCTTGCTGGCGGAGTATGACAAGGGAACGGGGAATCTGGTACGGAAGTTTGGCAGGTTTCGTTCAAAAGGTAAAGGTCAATTCGAGTACGGATGGATTCCCTCCGATGCGCGGGGGAAGTCCGTTCGCATACGGGAACTGGACCACGCACCTCTCCCGTATCGCGAAGGGCACATGCCCCGTATCTACCGGGATTCCTATTTCGTCGAGAGGAAACTCAAGGGGAGGCTCAACGGTCGCTCGCAGGGCGTAACGGAGGTCGTCGGCGCTGCTTCCGACAAGACTGGGGCAAATCTGGTCAAGGAGCGTTTGGCCAATCTGGATGACACGGAAGGCGTGGAGTACGTGGTACGCAGGGACCGCTCCAAGAATAACCCGGTTGACCGGGCAGAGCGAGATTGGTCCGTGATCGAGTCCCGGAATCTGGCGGGACAGCGCCACCGAGGGGAGCAACTCGCCGGGGAACTCTCTCCGGAGTTGGATTACACCCTTGCCGAGACTGCAAACCCATGGGAGAGCTTCGTACGCACTACCAGAGCCGTTTCCAGACACGTAGCCTACAGGGATGCCGTGGATGCCCTCAAACGCCGCTATATGAGCTTGTATGGCGATATCACGGGGGGTCGTTTCCCGCTCTCCCAAAAGGAACTTCTGGATTCTGCCCGGAACTACGGGGATCAGAAGAAGGCCAAGGAGGCTATCGCTCATTGGGAGAATATCCAATATCTCAACCGCAGTCCTGACAATATCGACAAGGGTATTTCGGACATGATGTTCGATTTGGCGGAAAAGCTGGAGCCGAAGATCGGGCGTACCGGCGCCAAAGCCATCCGCAAAACCGGAGAGATCGCACAACCCCTCCGCAGACTGCGATCTCTGCCGTTTATCCTCTATCTGGCACTTAGTCCGGGACGGCAGTTCTTCGTCCAAGCTGGACAGCTTGCTCAGCTAACTGGATTGGAACCGGCATACATCCTCGGAGGAGACTTGTTGAGAGAAATGACTGCCATCAATCTTGGGATAATGACCAGAGGAGCGCGCTGGGGAGAAGGTACGCAAAAAGCGGCTTTCAAGGCAGGTGCTCACTTGATGCGCGTAGACGAAAAGGAATTTGCACGCATTGTAGAAGCCTTTGCAGATCGGAGCGGTCTTCCGTACAACGTGGACCAACACCTTCTGGTTCAAGGGTTCGTTGATCCCTACAAAAGAGGTAGCCCGGCTACCTCCATTCCGGGACGCGCTCTGGGAATAACCCGAGCAGTGGGTCGCGGAGCCTTTTCCGTTTTCAAAACTGTCGGGTTTGACGCGGGTGAGTTTGCCAACGTTCAAGGTACTTGGCTTGTTGCACTTCGGAGATTCAAGAAGGCGAATCCCGGCGTGGATTGGGCTACGGAAAGTAATCTCAACAAGATCAATACTGCCGCCCGTGAGATGTCGTATGGCATGACACAACCGGGAAGATTCGCGTATCAAGACGGGTGGGCTTCACTGCCGTTACAGTTCTGGCAAGTTCCCCATAAAGCGGTACTGTCCGTAACTACTTCACAACTATACACGAGGGAAGAGAAGCTGCGTATTCTGGCTTCCAACCTCGTATTGTTCGGAGGTGCCGGATTTGTAGGCGTGGATGCCATCATGAACTATCTCCTTACGCACTCGGATACTGAAATTCCAAAGCCGATGCGAGACGCCATGCGTGGCGGGTTGACGGACATGTTCATTAACGGAGGTATCGATATGTTTCTCAACGATACTTCCAATCCTACCGATTTGATGGTATCCGAGAACTTCTCCCCGTACGCACAGATGCTTACAAACTTGAATGACGTGTTCCAGAATACCAGTCTGCCCATGTGGGAATTGCTAGCCAAGACTCCGGCAGCGGGTACAGCCCTCTCCCGTATTTTCAAGGCATCTCAAGATATAGCTTTTCTGTTTACATCCCCGGACTACCATCCCTTTACTGATCCAGAGGATGCCAAGAAGGTCATGTTGTCTCTGGCAACCATGCCTTCGGGGATGAATAACTATCTCAAGTACAAGTATGCCTTGAAGACCGGCATTATGGTGTCATCCTCTGGCGATCCCACGGTAGCGGTGAATCGCTACGAAGCCATGGCTAAACTGTTCGGTGTATCCACTTCGTCCGAGCAGGGGTTTTACGACGTTCTGAACGAGGAATACGACGCTATAACGTCTGTTCGGGATCAAGCGGATATGGTCTACGATTCAATCAAGAGAATCGAAACACTGTATTCCAACGATCCTGACAAGATTCGAGAGATGGAAACCGGGTATCACTTCTTGAATCAAATTCTCGATACCGACGAACAGCGCGTATTCCTGGAACAGTTCAACAAGAGGGCTTCGCAAGATCGGATGAACGGCGATGATAGTGTCTACATGCTCATTCTGAAGCGTGCAATATCTTCCAGCGGTGACGTCGGATCACTACAACATCTCCGTAACATCATCTTGAATTCGGAAATGGAGCCAGATCACAAGAAGAATCTACTCGGATACCTTAACAAAGCCTTCAACGCGCGTAAAGCGGAAGAGGGAGATTAAAAGATATGGCGGATTTCAAGAACCCACTACGAACGCAAACCGGCGCAGCCTTCGACCCCACAGTAGGTCCGCGTAGCAAATCCAAGGAAAACTTGGTCAATGCCGTTATCAAGGGAGGTGAGCACATCTTCGAGAAGGCCAAGACCGAACAGATTTCCAACGTGGTTGACACGCAGGCTGCGGACTTCCTCGCACAACCGGACAGGTTGCGGGCTGCGAGAGCGGAGCAAGACCAGCTAACGCTGGAGACAGGAGGGGACCCCCGACAACGCGATTATCCTTTAATAAAGGATTTGAATACCAACATCAACAAGTTGAAGGATGCGTTTAACGCGGGGGCAATCGATAGTACGCACCTGCTGGCACGGGCCAAGAGTGCTCTCCGAGGCGCTATCGCGCAGAATCCGGTTCTAGCAGACCAACTCCGGGCAACCGTAGCACGGCGATTAGGGGACTATGCCCCCGATTTGCAGATCGCGGATCAAGAGTTGACTGCTCTAACCGCTCCTGATAAGGAAGCCGCTCGTCTGGAGCAACAGAAGTATGATCATCTTCAAAAGTTGGCCGAAGGCTACGGTTACTATCTTGATAACAAAGAGCACCTGGATAACTTCGCAACTCAGTTTGGTCCCGTTATTTTCAAGGCAGCTTCTCTCCAACACCAGCTTGAATTATCCAAGAACGGAAAAGCTATTTCCGATCTGGAGGTACAGAAGCACGCCCCTGCTTGGGTGTCGCAGAAGTTCGTGGAAACTACGGGGAAGTTTGACCAACTTCTCCGGGATAGCTCCTTGTCTGACGAAGAGAAGTTGAGACGAATCCGCGCCGTTCGTGCCGCCTTCTCGGCACAGGTAGATAGCTCTCTGGGAGCACACCTGTCCTCCACTGAGATCGAGCAACGTATGGCTGCTACCAACCAAATGTTCGATATGTATGAACAGGCAGCACTCCACGAGGATAGGCGGACTATTGCGAAGAATCTGCGGGATTCCTACATTTACACGGTTTCCAGCAGGGCTTTGGCAAATCCGGACGTAGCCAATCTCGCAGTAGCTACCGATCTGTTCGGGGCGTTCTTCGGAAATCTGGCGGCTATTGACAAGGGTGTCAGGAAGCCCTTGGATGGCATCTACGATGTTATCAAGGATATGTCCACGGGACGTACCCTTACTCCCGACGATGTAACAAAGGCTAAAGAAGAGGGGGTGTTCACCAGCGTTCTCAAGACTATCCCGGAACGTGTGGACGCAGGTATGTGGTCCACTGATAAAGCTCAAAGCGTAATGGAAAAGTTCGTCAAGTCTATTACCTCTCCTGATACTTCTCTCGCCGATCCGGATGAGCAGAAGTTGATGATGCAAGGGGTGTCAATCATGGCTACCCCCGAGTTCCGCAAAGCTTTGGAAAAGGTGGATACGTCTTCTCCAAGGATGCACAACTTCGCCCTCCGTGTCCAACAGTATATCGGGGATACGGTAGTCCCTTGGTTCTCCCGCAGGATTGACAACTCTATCCAATACTATCCTTCCACGGGTAACCCCAAAGCGACAAACCTGTTACAGGTGACTACCCCTGTCTGGGGCGCTAACGGCAAGGTATACCTATCGATTGAACAGGACCGTATCCCTCCGGATGCGTCGGGTGACCCTTCCTTCCTTCCCAATCTCCGTGCCCAAGTGGAAAGGTTCAACACCTCTCCGTACGTGTTAGGGTGGAACAACGCCATGGCTGCATCCGCAACCCTGTCCGGTAGGACTACGGAAGAAGTCTCCAAATCCGCTTGGGAAAACGTGTTTGGAGGAGGGTTCCAGAACAGTGCCAATAGCGCGGATATTCCGAAGCATGAAAAAGCTGTCTACGACTACAACAAACAGTGGGCCAAACCCGGCCCCTACTACACTAAATTGAAGCCGGATCAGGAGCGCCAATTCCGACAGTGGGTAGAGCAAAACGACGTGAACTTTAATGTAAACAACTCTTATCCAGACTACGACATGCGCGGTTTCTGGAAGGCATTGCAGAATGGCGATCCCCGCGCGCAGTCGGCGGTCAACCCGGTGGATCACAAAATCCACTTTCCCGATAAATGGAAGACACCGTACGATAGAACCTTTAGCCGGGAGTCGAAGTATGCGACACCGGATGCTCCGCACTGGGGCGGGCAGGACGGACAGCAGCTATTTGATAATCAGGGACGGATGATCTTCGATCAACACACGATGACCGAGGACGCGCCTCCGCCGCGCGGAGGGTCTCAGTAATGTGGCCGCATTTCTCCCAAAAAGAACTACAGTGCCCCCACTGCAAGGAAATGCACATGGATGACGGCTTCATGAACAAGTTGGAATCCATTAGAGTATCCTACGGACGGCCTATCTATATCAACTCCGGGTACCGTTGTCCCGAATACAACAACAGAATTTCACACACGGGATTCGACGGCCCCCACACTACGGGTAAAGCCGTGGATATTGGTATTGTAGGGGAGGAAGCCTACAAACTACTCGGAATAGCCTTGGAACACGGAGTAAAGGGAATCGGAATCAACCAAAAAGGTTCGTACTCCAAGAGGTTTATCCATCTGGACGATGCACCGGAAGCGACGCGTCCTTGGGTATGGACTTACTAGACCAAGAGGGGGAAATCTCGTGCCTACAGGTGTGAATTACAACGGAAATTTTGCAAAACAGGTTATAGGGGGAGCTTTAGCTATTCTGTTAGCCGCACTTGTGGTGGGGATGGGGAGTTCCCTCGTCATGTTGAGTAACATGTCTGTCAAGGTAGAGACTATAGTGAAAAACTTTGACGGAAGAAACAAAAGAGTAGACGTTACACTACACGATCACGAAAATCGCATTAGACAACTAGAGGAAAAGGAAAGAAATGGCAACGACGACCAGCGTAACTTCCACTAACAAGCCTTCCGGTATTACAACTACGAAGAACGTCTCCATTGGAGGCGCACTTGGAGTTGTTGCTGTTTGGTTGATTGGATTTACGGGAGTGACTGTCCCAGCTACCGTGGCGGTAGCGATTACAGCCCTTTTGACGGGTTTGTGGCAGCACTTTGCAACCACCGACAACAAGAAGTAGGGGAGAACGAAGTGTTCCCATCGAAGTACAAGAGACAGATACTTGCTTTAGTGGCAGGTGTAGCCCTGTTGGCAGGGTGTGCTACCTTGCCCTCTCCCGAAACCAACTCTCAAAGGTTGGCGTACGCAGAGGCACAGGTAACGGCTATCGCCAATTCAGCGGCTACGCTGTATGAGGCGGGTGTCCTTAAGGACGCGGAGAGGGATGCCATCCTTTCCCAATTGGATAGCGCCAATACGGCGCTGGATACGGCTTGGATAGCACTACGAAACGGTAATTTGGATACGGTCAACGATGTCCTTCTCACCGTTGACCGCTCCCTTTTGGCTTTGAGAAAGCAACTGGCAGACGCGCAATCACAGTCTGCTAGTGGCGACGGAGGTTAGATACGACAACTATGAGTAACACTCTCAAGGTACTAGACGCCCTTATCGAGGGGCTGACTCTTGTCACGGAAACTCAGAAGGCTCTTCAATCCGTGGCAACGGTTATCCAGAACGCGCAAGCGGAAAATCGGGATATTACAGACGAAGAGGTGAAATCCATCCGGGAAGGAACCAATGCTGCGATTGAACGTCTCCGTAACGCACGCCGCAATCCCTAAATCCAACCAAGTAGAAAACTCGGTAAGTCTTAGCTGAGCGGCCAGCAACACTACACGATACTTGTTAATACTCATCAGAGGTTGCCCAAAGTAATACAGCGATTATAACAATAACAACAACTAGCTCTGCTAGAATAGTCGTAACTTAACCCCGCCTCCGTGCGGGGTTTTCTTTTGTCCTACTCACGATCCGCCGTGTCTGCGTCTTGTGTCCGGCCATAAGCGGTCGGATCGAGTGGCCGTGCATCAGGATCGGTTTCGCATTCATACCTTCTCTTCTTTGTCTTGGGCGTCACACGCAAGTCGCCGGGCCTCGATCATGTCATCCAAGTGCGGCTTTCCGACAACATATCGATATTCCTGCCGTAACCCCGAAGCGTGGTCCGTTATTTGATTCCGTTCGGCGTGGTAGGTCCGTACGCGTTCGTTGCTGATTTCGCGCGCAGGGTCGGAAATGCAGTGGAGCGCGATCACCCTCCTAGCCAGCTTTTCGAATGCTTCTCGTTGGTTCACGGGGCGCTCCCGGTGAGACTGACCGGTCTCCATCATGCCGCTTGCGATGTGTGTGATGCGACAGCAGTTGCGGTGCCTGTTGCGGTACTGGCCCCCGGCACCAGTTCCACCAAACCAGTCAACGCGAAAGTCTTTCTTCGTAAGATGTAATTCATTCATCATCGTCTCCTGATTCCTCGTCCGACTTATCCTGCGCGACGCGATCACGCAGGTAGATCAGTTCCGCTGCGGCCTCATCCGGAAATTCCAACATCCACTCCAGCACGCTCTCTACGCGCTGGCGCTGTTCGTAGTCCAATTCGATCTTACTCATGATCTTCTCCTCGGGCAATTTCGTGTGTTTCTTCCCCACACGCAACGTGCGGACCCTCGTGCCCCAGAGGGCGGGTACAGATGAATTCCCCAATATGGGCGCAGCATCGCTCTTTCTCGTGTTTGCAGTACGGGCACTGGTTGCGTTTCCGTCTTTGGCGAGGGCGGGTATGTTTGTAGAGGGCGTAGTGTTTGGTGGTCATGTGTCCTCCACTATAAAACGTATTGACGCCTTGTTATACACGGGCACGACAATCGCAAGATTGGGAAAACAGACCGGGCACAGTTCATCGCGGTTTTCCGTTTTGTGCCCGTTACGGATGACCTTCGTGACTACATGCATGGCGTTTGCGATATCCATGCTGGAACGGTTGTCTATGATAATACGTTGTGTCATGTTATGATCGTCCTCCCAAGGCGAGGAAAGAGGATATCGCATCCCGGTCGGGCTTTATAATCACGACATCTTTTCCCTTCTTTCCCGCCAGCTTTATCGTATCACGGGTACCGTTGGACGTTCCGTCCCAAAATGCAATGAGCATATCGCAGTTGTCCACAATCTGTGCGTTTCTGGTAAAGAAATATCGCGGCCTGTACTCAACCTTGTTGTCAACCAAGTGATAGGGCTTGTATAGAAAGAATGGAACGTCGTTGTCTGCGGCATATTCAGCGGCCCTACGATCAACCCCGACACTTCCTCCAGACAGGATCGCAATACGACCGGAATAATCCAACACAGTGTCGAATCCCACTAATTTATCAAGGTGGTAGAACATCCAATCGCGTTCTGCGACCGCCCACTCTGCGCCTTCGGGGGGTAGCTTGGACATATCTACGTCCAAATTTGCGATACTTCTTGATCCAACAATTGCAATACGCTTATTCGCCATAGTTGTTACGGTTCCCAAGGAAGAGTGTCTTCGGATTGAGGAGGGATAGTAGAGTAGTATTCCTCACAAACCTTCTGGGCCTCTGTTAAAATTTCGATCAGTGTGTTAATCTTTTCCAGATTCCTCGCAGCAGATTCGGAATTAGGGGAATACAAATCTATGCATACCGTTTCGTTACCGTTGTGAATAACAATCTGCCCGCCCGAAAAATAGTTAAATGATTCTACGCTAACTGCAATGTAATCCGTATCCACGTAATCGTTCGTTTCAGGGGAAGCGGACAAGAAGCGACGTTGCGTGTAACTCTTGCTAGACCTTGACATTTCGTGTCTCCCGTATATGTATGTTAGAACTCGATGATTTCGAAATCGGGATCATCCTGTATCCGAATCTCCATTTCGTCCCCAACCTCGTCCCAACCCGTCTTGGGTTGTACGATTATTAGACTCTCATCCTCTACGGGAGTTCCCACAATTTCCCAATGATCTCCGTAGAGCGTTATGTATGCGGCTCCTTCATCCGTCTTGGGACGGAGTACGATGTGCTGTCTATGCCTTACCATCCGTTTTTATACCAAAAATTCCTACTCAAGTGGTCATGTTTGTAGGTATCTATGTGATAACCTCGATACCTTCTTTCTATTTCTTTTACAATTTCACTGGCGTATCCGAGTCTCCGGAACTCTCTTACGGTCCAAATTGAAACACTACAACATTTGCGGCTTTCGTCCTTAAGAACATGTACTATACCCCAAGATGCTACATGACCAACACAGAGATTTACAACAAGACATCCTTCGTTAAAGTCCTCAAAATCAGATAACCAATATCGAAGATTACCTCCTGCGCCATAATTCTCAATAGAGCACTCATCTAAAATATATTGGGGAACATCTTTGGCCTTCTTGAAAACATATACTCCAGACGATCTTACTGTAAGTGTCATCTTACCTCCCCTATCTAGGGAATGGTTCCGGGTCGAGGAATCGAACCTCGGTCACAACGGATTCAAAGTCCGTGCGGGATACCAACAACCCAACCCGGAACTATACTGTCACTCTCTATAACCCGTATCGTCACAACGTACGGGTTGCGGAAGAACCGTAACGTCTTTTGCTTTGTCGATAGTCAGCGGTTCGTCCAAAGTCCACGCGCGGAGGAACGGGGATTGTGCTCCATTCCACAGATCGCGCTTGGCGATACACCGTTCTGCTTCCATTTGCTCTGTTGCAGTGATGCAATCAAAGTCTCGGGGACTTTGAGGATGCGGCGCTGCAATACACATGACTGCTACCAGTTCAAATATTGCCATAGTTGCTATACTCCACAAATTCCACCTTTACAAACATCTCCGTTCTCCTCGTAGATTACACCTTCTTTTCCTGCCGCCTCTTCAAAAGGAATACTCGTGATTGGCTGGCCACCGCGAGCACCGTCTGGGTATACAGTAAACCCACGAAGTCTGGGTGCGTATTCAGAAAGGGTTTTAGCGAACCGCAGAACCCCATCCTCTGAATTAGAGGCTGAACCCCATTCCGGCAGGTTAATCGTAGAAGAGATGGCCATGTCAACGTAGTGCTGAACTTCAGCCTGTACGCGGATTCTCCTTTCAATGTCTGTACTGAGAGTCGTTGCAGTCTCAATTGCAGAGGGATCGAGACCGTACTCGTCAATAAGCTGTTGTGCAGTGGAATCGACCATAATCTGGTGGTTCCAGACGTTCCCATTGGATAAATACCTCCGCTTGTAAGCTACTGCGTACAGAGGCTCAATACCAGTAGTAGTACCTGCAAGAATTCCGATAGTCCCGGTAGGAGCGATGGCTCGATACGCCACAGGACGGGAAATAAAGAATCTGTCACAGTGTTCATTAGCTGCCTTTTCACTTTCATCTCTATATATCTCCAACCACTTGTGAAGTTCCTCGGGAACGGAGTAGTTATATCCGCGTTTCAGTAACCATTCGTGAAGTCCCATGATTCCAAGCCCGAGTCTGCGGTTACGTTCTCGTACCTCGTATACCTTTTCGTAGGGTAACTCGGCTCTCAAGGTTCCACAAACCAGAAATTTAGAGGCAAGCCGTACCACATCAGCAAGCTCTTCGATAGAATCAATGGCACCGAGATTAACAGAACCAAGGTTGCAAACATCAGAATCATCCTCACTCGTGACTTCGGTACAATTGGAGATGATAACGCCTTCGGCCATAAACGCATGTTCCTCTACTCCTACGTCGCAGCAATATACATCTTCTATGTATCCGGACGGTTCCACGTCAATCACCTTTATGTTTTGTTTTCTCACGCCAGATACAGGACTCGGTGTTACACGCAGGGTAGGGATCACTTCAGCGAATCTGTTATGGCTCTCTTTCCAAACTCCCAATGTATAGCACGGGTTGTCTGTACCATAGTTACACTTGCCGTCTCGCCGAACTACCGATTTAATTCCCCAATCGTCTAATTTCTCTTGTAGTTGCAAGAGTTTATTAACGTCTGTACTGGAAAGCCGGAGTGTTCCACGACAATAACAACCATCTGCGTCAAACCATCCGGCTACAAAAGATGGATTAATAAAGAAGGGTTTAGTGTTAAAAGAGCATTTGAACCTTGCAGTATCCTCTCCGACGGCACCTAGTTCCGTTTTGGCTTGCTCGAAGCATCGACGTTTGTTATCGGCAAACACGCTAAATTCCCCACGACCTTTACCTACCCAACCGTCGCCCCAAACAAAACCCCAACCGTAGTCACTTCCTACAGTGGGATTCTCATCTAGAGGCAGATCACATACAACAGACTGTCCCGCGCTTAAGTTTTGTGCCTCTACTCGTAATTCTCCACCCTTGGACCACAGTACGAACGGGTGGCACGGATCGCAGTCGATATATCTACCATTTGACAGTGTCACGCGAACCGTTTCCACGCGCGTTCCTGTCCTCTTGAATATAGTAGTTGCCCATTGCTTCCCGGTCCATACAACTATCTCTGTGTCCACGATCTCACCCACGTCCTTGTATCCCCAACTCGTCAAAACTCGCGTAGTAGCTGATATCGGAGCGTTACGGAGAGTCTCATTCTGTTTGTCCCCGAAGTTGAAAGAGAACCCCGGCTCCCCGGTAGATAAGGCTTGCCTGCAATTCTCGACAAACACTGGATCGAGGTGACGTTCCTCATTGTTCAACCAGCTATCGTCGTAGTTGACTGATATGTTTGTCATATCCAAAGGTGCCGGAAAGGAGAAATCAGCCTCCTTTAAACGGCCCACGTTGGTACCGTCAACCCGCATATCGTACCAGTCCTTTGCCCGAAGAAACTCCGGGATATCTTCGTGTTTCCAATTCAAGGAAGCATAGATGGCGGATCGTCTACTACCCCCTTGGATAACGTTTCTTCCAATCTCGTTGACTGAATACATCAGGGGTAGCGGTCCCGAGGCTATTCCTCCAGTACGCTTCAGTATACGGCCTCCGGGACGGAGACGCGAGTAGTCCACGCCGATTCCCCCTCCCGTCATCAAACAAGACATGGACCGCTGCGCTAGCGCGCTCCATTCTTCTCTTGTATCTGATTCCGCACGAAGAAGATAGCAGTTGTTGAAAAACTTTGCCGGCTTTCCAGCGTAATATAGATACCGTCCACCAGGTATGAACTTCAATTGGTACATATACTCCGTCAGTTGGTCGCGTTCGCTGGTAGAAAGCAAGGGGTGCGTTTCCCCCCACCTCGATCCACACACGTCTTCCGTTATCGCCAGACATCGTTCCCACCAAGACTCGTTTGGATTCGAAGCATACTTCTCCCGGAACGCAGTACGCCCGAGGTTGTTCTTGAAAGGGTCTTTCTTATTCTGCAATTTCTTTCTTCCATTTCTGTTTTTCAGTACGCCGGGATACCCGGCTTTTAGCGTTAGAATGCTCCTTTACAGGTATAGATCGGTAGTCTTCACCGCCGTCTTTTCTTCGCGGCGGTCTTTTTCTTACAGCGTTGAGGTGTATCCTCATCGCTTCCTTGAGGCTTTTCCCACGGTTGTCTGTACTCATCAGGATCGCTCTGTAGTTTACCTGTCGCCACTCTCTTCCGGTATTTCTCTGGCCCATTCCGAAAGTCGTAAGGCATCGGGTTCGTAATCCTCCGAGTATATATTTGAAGTGATATACGCTTCCACTTGGGTAGGGAATGTCTCCAAAAGAATCTCGGAAGATATTCCCAATACCAACACAAGCTCATCCGGATTCAAAGCTTCAAGGTCTTTCCAAATTTCGTTGTATTTATCCATCGTGTTATGATATGTTGACTACATGTATTTTCTAGTGTTTGTTACAGTTGCCATTTTGGGTTACTCCTCCGTCGCGTTCTAGAGGGGAAGCAATATTCCGCTACTTCTCGTACGATCCGTAACCGAAAAGCGTCCACGCATCCAGCTACCGCAGGATGTGCAGTGATATCGCTGGTAAACGTAGGACCGGGTATGTTGAAATCCTCTCTTATGCACGTTTCTCGAACCACATCTAGAGCACTTCGCTCCGCGTCCCTGTCGTTCCTTCTCGGTAGAACCGGAATCCCCCAAAGCTGGTTCGTCAAATAGTGGTCCGTTCGGATGCGCTGGTATCCAAGGCAAGAGTCGGACATATAGCTTTTCAAGTAAGCGGACATCTGCTTTGTTGTACCTCTTCATTATCTTCCAAGCTTTGGAATCCCCGTTCATGCATCCAATCCACAAATCCATACCAAGGTGTTTAACCTTCGCTCCTATACCAAGGGTCTGTGCTACATAGTCCAATTTGTTTGAAGGAAACTTGAATTGACGACGTACGGTCCGTAGCAAGTCTACTTGGTTGAAAGGGGCCGGGGGTGTCAGTCCGTGTAATACAAACTCCTTGTTCAAAGTTGGAATGTCAAAGCGAGTTCCGTTGTAGTGCGTGACTACATCCGCCTCTTCCAGTAATTCCCAAGCACGTTGGATCATTGTTGCTTCACCATCTTCGAAGATGGAGTGAAAACCAACGCCTCTCTTCTTGTGCCATTTGTAAGCAAAGCACAAGGTATAACCGCTGTCGAGAATCTGTTTGATACTTACGTTTTGATTCCACAGTCCCCAACAGTACACAATGTTCGGCGCAGTCTCGATGTCAATATGAAGAATCTTAATCGTTCTTTCCCCATTTTGTAGGTACATCCCCAACTGCGTATATAAACTCGTGTTCGTCACACCAATCTGAGTACCGTTTGTTTACCCTCTTTGAGAGTTTGTTATTGTATTGGAACACCATACGTATATCAAGTTCCGGATAGGCGTCCTTTATTTGCAGCATCTTCGCTCTATCTGAAGGGGTAAATTTCCCCTTGGTTTCAACTATTACTCCAGTATCTACCAACAAAAAGTCGGGAGTATACGTCCTTTCCTGTCCAACACTCGCGGGGAACCCGCAAGATAGACAAAAACCCGATCTTATCCTTTTCACGTATTCCAATTTCAGAGCTTCGTATTGGAACACGATTCTTCTTGATTCTAAAGAAGACGCGATTGTAGCTTCGAAGCCACTGCGAAAGCGTCTTGAGCTTGTAGAGTTCTTCCCCCGCTTCTTTGTAGACATCGCGTAATCTACTCTGCTGTCCCGTTACTTTTCGGTTGGTCATTCATAAGCTCCGCGACCTTGGGTTCCTTGTCAACCTTCGTCAGGAAAACCGGACCATTCGAATATAGAAAGGTACGCAACCCTCTTCCCCCATTGGAGTCTTTCCAACACTCCCTCTTGAAGGGGCAATAACTGCATTCGGTGCTTAGCTTTTCGTTTCCACTCTTCCCTTCGGGAATTGCGGAGAATTTTCTCTCGGGCTCCACGGGGGTATCCACAGATGCGACTAAAGCCGACTTCTCCATATCGGAGATCAAGGGGTACCACTCTCCCAGACATGTCAAATGTCCAAGTGTTTTGTCGATAACATGAAACTCCCCGTACAGTTCTGTACGTCCTTGAATCCTTCGAATATCGTTTTTACCAAATTGTTGATTTCCTCCTTGTTCAAAGAACGCAGACAAGTACCCTTTAAGTTGCATACGATACCCAAACTTATCATTATGTAACCCCTTCTTGAAGTTGTCAAATGAAAAAGACGACGCTGACTTGACATCGATAAGAGTGCCGTTGATACGTGCGTCCACCCTTCCCCGTACAACCCAACCGTCGGGGAGATTGAGTACCACAGTGTCTTGCTCATTGCTAACCTCATACCCAGCTATCCGGACAAGTTCCAGATACACTTCTTCAATGATATCCCCGTACGTGAATTTCAGCTTCGTATCGGGCGAGATAAACTCGCCCATATCGGGTCTGTGGACATTATACCACAGTTTTCTAGGACAAGGGTGTCCAATTTCCGAAAAGTGGAGGACTTTACTTTCACTCCGAGCGATACGCTGGCGTCCCAACAATCCTCCGAGAAAAGCTTTTCCCAAGGAGTCCGCGATGCGCGCCGATGCATCATCACTGGTCTCGATTGACTCGCCCTTACAAACTTTCGAAAGAAGATTACGAACGTGCCGTTGTACATCGTCACCTCTGGTGGTTTTCAACGTCGCTTTCCCCACAACATAAGTTCTCCGGTTATGGCGTCCACTCGACTGATAGAAGACTCGTAACTCCAATAGCCCCATTTCCATTTGTAGCGGGAACAATGGAGATGGATGGTCTCACGGACGTCCCCGGAAGATTGGGCATCAAGTAGACGTTCAGGATGGGAACCAAGATCAAACTTCCGAGCATCGGTTCTGCGTGTCCCTTGTATCCACTTATTGCTACAGTTCCGACCCCGACATTGGGAGTTAAAGAACACAGAAACCCCGCGTATGTTGATTGCACTTCGAACGAATTTCGGTATGTTCCCGTGATAAGTGATACGCGATCCGTCCCATCTTCGGATATTCCGCAGGAATACGAACTTTTCCACTTGATGCCTACTCCGTAGTTGTCCTCGTTGTATTCACCGGGGACGAAATGCTTCGACCACAGGTGAAGTTCATACGAGATATCTCCGTCGGCTCGGCAAGAGTACGCTATACCTGTTAACACTACCGCAACAAGAAGCACACCCGCCTTCTTAAGAGTCTTTGTCATCCGAAAGATCGTCCCCGGAAGTATAGTGTTCGAAGAAGTACGCCAGATCAATACACATATTGGCCAAATATTCATCTTCTACACCACCTTCGCACCACTCATGATAGCGTTGGTGGTTTCGGCAAAGTTCGACGGCCCGTGCTAGCGCGTTCTGCCGAATAATCGAGCGATCCCCGTGCGTAACCGGGACAGGAAAGACACGCGAGTTGGAGGAGCCTCCGGTTCTATTGGTGCTAGCTCCAGAATACGAACTTCCGGCACTAACAACGCGTCGTTCCGTAGTGCTATTGCCTTTTGATAGGACTCGTAGAGTCTTTTTGTCGATCTGTTGTTCGCCGAACTTGAATTCGGAGGAAAAGGATATCTCGTCTCCGATTTCGATAGGGCATTTGCCAAACCCGAACGAGAAGATATCCTCAGTGTTCCCTTCGAGGGAGCAAAGGGTGACGTCGGCTTCTGCGCTGCGACCTCTAGGAGTAGGGACAGTCTTGGTCCAGACATTGTTGATAATTCCTGTAGTCATGGCTACTTAGCTTCCTTCCAGTTAGGTCCGTAACCCCCTTCAATCTTTAGAGGGAGGTCAAACGGAATTGCAAGATCAAACATGTTTGTAACAAACCTTCCAAGGTTCTTTTCTACATCAGGTACTACTTCTTTTAGAATCCTACTAGCTATATAACTAGTAGATATATCCAGTACAGTTTCATCATGTACTTCATTTACAAAATGGACATCTTCGAGAAGATTTAGTTCCCGAATAGCATCAAAAAGGAGGATTACACCACAAGCTTCGATATCTCCAGTAGCAAATCCCTGTACAGGGTAGTTCTTCAGTTTGGAATACGGCCATTCCGCCTCCGTTTTTCTCCACCGAGAGGGCTCTTGTCGGAACGTGATCTTACGCCCGGAGGGTAGGCGATAAATTCCTGTTCTCAACAATATTCCTGACTCATGGCGTTCCGCCGATTGCCACTGTATATCGTCCCGTACTTTACAGTGAAAGCCTGCGAAGGCTGTACTGTATCGCTTTGTAAGTGCGTCAATACATTTAGAAACCTCGCTTCGCGTTAGTTTGCTGGAGGCTGCCAACTTCGTCAGCCCCCCTCCGTAAATCGTACCGAATACAATTCGCTTTACTTCCTTTCGACAATCGGAGCTACCTGATAGACCTGCTTCTGCACGGATACACCCGTGTATATCCACTCCTCCTTGAATATCCGATATCAGGTTCTTGTCCCCTGACAGGTAGGCCAGAGCAACGATTTCCAATTGTTTGAAATCCAGAGACATGATTACCCCACCTACCCGTTGACTGGAGAATACCTGTTTAAATACGGAATCTTCGGAAGACGGGTATTGCTGAGTATTGGGTTGGGAACAAGTAAGTCTTCCCGTAGGCGTTACCGTAAGATTGAAATTGGGGTGAATACACCCATCATCCTCAAAGATGTAATCCGCAGTTGCTTCGCAAAATGTTCCTAGGGTCTTTTTACAATTTCGATATCGCAAGACGCGCTTAGCGAAGTTCTCGACATGAGACGAATATCCGATCTTCGGTTTAACTTCTTGCCCCGCTATATCTTGCAGCAGCTTCTCATCGACCTTGATGAGGCCCTTTGGCGTGCGAGGGTATATTCCCGGAGGAAAGTCTTCCTCTTTGAAGGCTCCTTCGAAATCGAGGTAACGGTCTTGATTTTGAAACTTATCTTGTCCTTTTCGAGGTCCAGTTTTGTATACACCGACCTTGACTTTCTCTGGGAACTTGACAACGCCTCCGAAAAGCACGGTTCTCAATTGCTTTACGGAATCCGGGTTAAACCATTTATGTGCGACATCACTGCGCCAGTCAGGCAAATCATCGAGGCCAATCTGTCCACCGTCAACTTTAAAATCGAAGGACATATCCGCACTCATGAACGCACGCTGACACGCGTATTCGTGTTCGCATATCTCGTCTTCTAATTCGCGAGACATTTCTGCTAGTTTGTCAGTATTAACCCACATTCCGTTATACTCGTACTCACATACGATAGCGTATCTACGCAGTTGTAAAAGGACGAACCCCAACATTCCCTCATCAATTGCGCGTTTTAATTGGCGTTGGAAAATTTGGGAAGTCAGCTCAACATCCCCTTCTACCCTGTTACGCAACACATCCTCGTTGATATCTCGGGTGTTGACACTACCGTCGAACAGGTTGCGAACACTTTCGTCCTTCCCCGATAGACCGTACTCGACTGCAAGATTATCGAGAGATATGATACAAGTTGATTGACCGGAAAGGAGGTACTCCACATATTGCGTATCCCAAAGAAGGGTGTTACCACTACGTACACTTTCAACCACGGTCTCGGTGTTACGTGGAAGAAACGTATAGCCACAACTATCAGGGGACAGGTTGACTGCATCCCCGTCTTCATACAAATGTGTCAGATCAACTTCGCGTCGCAGATAGTGATAATCGAATTTTATATTGTGCCCTACAAGATAGGCAGGAACGTGCCACTGTCCGGG
>Ga0209918_1000262_pt1 | contig 38860 bp, 35 predicted proteins | sample SalPonD_shore_MG_FD_185712 | JGI IMG/M metagenome (GOLD analysis project Ga0209918, IMG submission 185712) | Salt pond soil microbial communities from South San Francisco under conditions of wetland restoration - Salt Pond MetaG... | ecosystem: Environmental > Aquatic > Marine > Intertidal zone... | reverse complement strand
ACCCGGGTGCGTTCGTCCACGCTACCCGCTCAACCAAACAAAAAACCCCGCACGAGGCGGGGCTTTCCTGTTTGGCGGAGAGGGTGGGATTGCGCGGCCCATCCCGGGCCGCGTCCTGCGGACTCGCAGGCCTGCGGCCCGCTCGCGCCGATTCGCTCCCGGCGAATCGGTCGAACCCGGGTGCGTTCGTCCACGCTACCCACTCAACCAAACAAAAAACCCCGCACGAGGCGGGGCTTTTTTGTTTGGCGGAGAGGGTGGGATTCGAACCCACGTGGGGCGCAATGCCCCCAACCGATTTCGAGTCGGTGCCGTTATGACCGCTTCGGTACCTCTCCTGAACTCTGTCATCCGATCCGGCCCGCGGCGCTGCGCGCCGCGCCCCAACCGATTTGCTCCGGGCCTCCTGCCCTGCGCCCTTCGGGCCGCGCCTGCGGCGCGTCCGGGATCGCTCCCGGCGATCCCGTCGAGTCGGTGCCGTTATGACCGCTTCGGTACCTCTCCTGAACTCTGTCATCCGATCCGGCCCGCGGCGCTGCGCGCCGCGCCCCAACCGATTTGCTCCGGGCCTCCTGCCCTGCGCCCTTCGGGCCGCGCCTGCGGCGCGTCCGGGATCGCTCCCGGCGATCCCGTCGAGTCGGTGCCGTTATGACCGCTTCGGTACCTCTCCTGAACGCGGTCGTCCGATCCGGCCGGCGGCGCTGTGCGCGAGCGGCGAATTGTACCCGACGGGCGCGGCACCTGCCTATCCGGGCCGCCGACATGGCGGGTCGAATGACCTATAATCCTGCGCTTTGCCGGCGGCGGGACGCGGCGCGATGAATCCGGACCTGCAGCGGCTCCAGCCGTATCCGTTCGAGCGTCTCGCGCGCCTGTTCGCGGGCGTCGAGGCCCCGCGCGACCGTCCCCCGATTTCGCTGTCGATCGGCGAGCCGCAGCATGCGCCGCCGTCGTTCGTGCGCGAGGCGCTGGCCGGCGCGCTGGACGGGCTCGGGCGCTACCCCGCCACACGCGGCGAGCCGGCGCTGCGCGAGCGCATTGCGGCCTGGCTCGACCGTCGCTACGGGTTGAACCGAATCGACCCGGAGCGTCACGTTCTGCCCGTCAACGGCACGCGCGAGGCGTTGTTTGCCTTCGCGCAGGCCGTGGTCGACCGTGGTCGTGCCGGCGCCGCCGTGGTGATGCCGAACCCCTTCTACCAGATCTACGAGGGGGCCGCGCTGCTCGCTGGCGCCACCCCGATCCATTACCCGGCCGGCGCGCCCCGGGGGGCCGAGTTCAATGCCCTGGAGCGCAGCGACTGGGACCGGTGCCAGTTGCTCTACCTCTGCAGCCCCGGCAATCCGACGGGGGCCGTGATCGACGCCGTAACGCTGGGTCGGCTGATCGAGCTCGCGAGACGCCACGACTTCGTGATCGCCGCCGACGAATGCTACGCGGAGATCTACCCCGACGACCGCCATCCACCCCCCGGGCTGCTCCAGGCGGCCGCGGCCTCCGGCTACGAGGATTTCGACCGGTGCGTGGTTTTCCACAGCCTGTCGAAGCGCTCCAACCTGCCGGGCCTGCGCTCCGGCTTCGTGGCCGGCGACCCCGGGATCCTGCAGGCGTTCACCCGCTACCGCACGTACCATGGCTGCGCGATGGCGCCGCCGGTGCAGGTCGCGAGCATGGCGGCGTGGGGAGACGAGGCGCACGTGCGCGCCAACCGGGCCGCGTACCGCGAAAAATTCGCCGCCGTGCTCGAGACGCTCGATGGCGCCCTGGACGTCGAGGCGCCGGACGCCGGGTTCTACCTGTGGCCACGGACCCCGGGCGACGACACCCGCTTTGCGCGCGACCTCCTGGCCGCCGAGGGCGTGCGCGTGCTGCCGGGCAGCTACCTCGGCCGGGACGTCACCGGCGGCAATCCGGGCAGGGGTCACCTGCGCGTGGCGCTCGTGCCGGCGCTCGACGACTGCGTCGAGGCCGCCCGGCGCATCCGGCGCTTCGTCCGAGGCCGCTGAACCCCGGCGGCCCAACGATCAATAGCAAGGGAGACCGATCCATGTCCGACATTCGGCAGATCATCGAGGACGCATTCGAGCGGCGCGCCGACTTCGGTCCGCGCAACGTGCCGACCGAGGTCCGCGAGGCCGTCACCGCGGCGCTGGCGCGGCTCGACCGTGGGGAGGCCCGTGTCGCCGAGCCTCGAGGCACGGGCGACTGGGTGGTGAACGAGTGGCTCAAGAAAGCGGTGCTGCTCTCGTTCCGCATTACCGCGAACCAGCCGATCGACGGCCATTTCACGCAGTACTTCGACAAGGTCGGGCTCAAGTTCTCGGAGTACTCGGAGGAGGACTTCCGCGAGGGCGGGATGCGGGTCGTGCCGCCGGCGGTCGCGCGCCACGGCAGCTATGTCGCGCCGAACGTCGTGATGATGCCGTCGTACGTGAACATCGGCGCGTGGGTCGACGAGGGCACGATGGTGGATACCTGGGCCACGGTGGGCTCCTGCGCCCAGATCGGTCGAAACGTGCACCTGTCGGGCGGCGTCGGCATCGGTGGCGTGCTCGAGCCGCTGCAGGCCAGCCCCACCATCATCGAGGACAACTGCTTCATCGGTGCCCGCTCGGAAATCGTCGAAGGCGTGATCGTCGAGGAAGGGGCGGTGATCTCGATGGGCGTCTACATCGGCCAGAGCACGCGAATCTACGATCGCGAGAACGACCGCGTACTGCGCGGCCGCGTACCCGCCGGCGCCGTCGTCGTGCCCGGGACCCTGCCATCGGCCGAAGGCCGCTGCGCGCTGTACGCGGCCATCGTCGTCAAGTATGCCGACGCGCAGACGCGTGCCAAGGTCGGCATCAACGAGCTCCTGCGGAACGCGGAGTGACATCCGCGCGGACATGCACGACATGATGACTCTCTACGGCATCCGCAACTGCGACACCTGCCGCCGGGCCATGCGCCGGCTGGACGATGAAGGCATCGAGTGGCGGTTCCATGATCTGCGCCGGGACGGCCTCGATCGCGAGCGGGTGGATCGTTGGGCGGCGATCCTGGGCACGGACGCGATGGTCAACCGGCGCGGGCAGACCTGGCGTCGTCTCGATCCGCAGGCGCGGGAGACCCTGAGCGACGACGCCCTGCGCGACCTGCTCGTGCGCGAGCCAACGCTCGTCAAGCGGCCGGTGATCGAGCTCGCCGACGGCAGCGTGCACGTCGGCTGGACCGACGCGGTGCGCGACGCGCTGCAGGGGAAGACCTGAACGAGGCGGGCCGGTATCGGCCCGGCACCTATTCGGTGGATGCGCGCGGGTTCGCCGATGACGACACATCGACGTCCGCATCGTCGTCGCGAAGCTGGCGCCGCAGGATCTTGCCGACATTCGTCTTGGGCAGTTCGGCACGCGTCTCGATGCGCTTCGGCACCTTGTAACCGGTGAGCTCCTGGCGCAGGTGGCGCTCCAGGCCCTCGATGTCGAGCTTCGCACCCGGCCGCGCGACCACGTACAGGCGCGGCACCTCGCCGGACTCCTCGTCCGGAACACCCACGCACGCCGCCTCCAGTACGCCCTCGTACGCCACGGCCACTTCCTCGACCTCGTTGGGAAACACCTTGAATCCGGAGACCACGATCATGTCCTTCTTGCGGTCGACGATCTTCACCCAGCCTTCGGAATCCATCTGGGCGATGTCCCCCGTGCGCAACCATCCGCCCTCGAAGAACACCTCCTTCGTCTCCTGCGGCTTTTCCCAGTAGCCCTTCATCACCTGCGGACCACGCACGCACAGTTCGCCGGGCTGGTCGAAGCCGAGCACGTCGCCGGCGTCGTCCCGGATGCTCACGTCGGTGGACGGCACCGGCACGCCGATCGTGCCGCTGAACGTGCGCGCGTTCAGCGGGTTCGCGCAGACCACGGGCGAGGTCTCGGTCAGTCCGTACCCCTGGATGAGCACGGTGCCGGTCACCCGCTGCCAGCGCTCGGCGACACTGCGCTGCACCGCCATGCCGCCGCCTACCGCGAGATTGAACGACGGAAAGCGCAGCTTTCGGAACGCCTCGTTGTTCACCAGCGCGTTGAACAGCGTATTCACCCCGGTCATCGCCGTGAACGGTTCGCGCGCCAGTGTCTTGACGAAACCCGGGATGTCGCGCGGGTTGGTGACCAGGACATTCGTGCCGCCGTGCTTGACGAAGGTCAGCAGGTTCGCCGTCAGGCTGAAGATGTGATAGAGGGGCAACGGCGTGATCACGACCTCGCTGCCCTCCTCGCGCCGCAACCAGGCCGAGATCTGTTCCAGGTTCGCCACCATGTTGCCGTGCGTCAGCATCGCTCCCTTGGCCAGGCCCGTCGTGCCCCCCGTGTACTGCAGGAACGCGAGGTCATCGTGACCGAGCTCCGGTGCGTCCAGCCTGTGAGCGGCGCCGGCTGCGATCACCTTCTTCCAGCGCACCGCCGACGGGATCGACCATGCGGGGACCATCTTCTTCAGGTACCGCACGGCGAGGTTGACGAACAGCCCCTTCGGACCGCCCAGCATGTCCCCGAGGCCGGTCACGATGACGTGCTCGACCGCGGCCTCGCGCTGCGCAGCCTGCAGGGTATGGCAGAAGTTCTCGACGACGACGATGGCACGAGGACGGGCGTCGGCCAGCTGGTGCGCGAGCTCCCGGTGCGTATACAGCGGGTTGACGTTCACGGCGACGAGACCCGCGCGCAGCACGCCGAACAGGGCCACGGGATACTGCATCACGTTCGGCATCATCAGGGCGACGCGGTCGCCCTTGCGCAGGCCGAGCTCCTGCTGCAGGTATGCGGCGAAGTCCCTGGCGTACCGGTCGAACGCCCGGTACGAGAGGGCCGCCCCCATGTTGTGAAATGCGTCGCGCTCGGCAAAGCGGCTGCAGCTCTGCTCGAATACGGCAGAGAGAGAGGGGTAGGCCTGGGGATCGATCTCGGCCGGTACGCCGGCTTCGTAGTGCTTCAGCCAGACCCGTTCCATGGCGCCTCCGCATACCGCGTGTCCGGTCCATCATACGTTCCGCGCACGGAACCGGCCACACGCGACCACCGAACGGACAGACTGCCTACACGCGCTCGAACACCCCGGCCGCCCCCATGCCGGTACCGACGCACATGGTCACCATGCCGTAGCGACCGCCCGTGCGGTGCAACCCGTGCACCACGGTGGCCGTGCGCACCGCACCGGTGGCACCCAGCGGGTGACCCAGTGCGATGGCGCCGCCGAGCGGGTTCACCCGCGCGGGATCGAGACCGACCGTGCGCATCACGGCGAGGCTCTGCGCGGCGAAGGCCTCGTTGAGCTCGATCCAGTCGATGTCTGCGAGCGCGATACCGGTGCGATCGAGCACCCGCGGGATCGCCTCGATCGGGCCGATCCCCATGATCTCGGGCGGCACGCCCGCCACCGAATAACCGCAGAAGCGGGCCAGCGGCTCGAGACCGTGGCGCCGGACCGCGTCCTCGCTCGCGACGAGCACCGCCGCCGCGCCGTCGCTCGTCTGCGACGAGTTGCCGGCCGTGACGCTGCCCTTCGCCGCGAATGCGGGCCGCAGCTTCGCCAGCTTGTCCGGGTCGGTGTCCCGGCGCGGGCCCTCGTCCGCCTGCGCCGTGAACCGGCTCTCCCGCACTTCCCCGGCGGCCGGTTCGGGATCGTGGTGGATGACCTCGTACGGTGCGATCTCCGCGTCGAAGTGACCCGCGTCCTGGGCGGCGATCGCGCGCCGGTGGCTCTCCAGGGCGAACGCATCCTGGTCCTCGCGGCTCACCTCCCAGCGCGTGGCCACGCGCTCGGCGGTGATGCCCATGCCGTAGGCGATCGCGATATCGGCGTCGTCGAAGATGCGGGGGTTGAACGCGGGACGCGCCCCCATCATCGGAATGAGGCTCATGCTCTCCGTGCCGCCCGCGAGGATCAGGTCCGAATCGCCGAGGCGAATGCGGTCGGCCGCCTGGGCCACGGACTGCAGCCCGGACGCGCAGAAGCGGTTGACGGTGACACCCGGGACGCGGTCCGGCAGCCCTGCCAGCAGCAGCCCGATGCGCGCCACGTTCATGCCCTGTTCGCCCTCCGGCATGGCGCAGCCGACGATCACGTCCTCGATGGCCCCGGGGTCCACCGATGGCACGTCGGCCAGTGTCGAGCGGATTGCGTGGGCCAGCAGGTCGTCGGGCCGCGTGCGGCGGAAGATGCCGCGCCCCGCCTTGCCCACCGGCGTGCGCCGCGCAGCGACGATGTAGGCGTCTCGCACTCCCGTGCTCATCGGTTCTCCCGGCGACCATGTCCGCCACGCTGGTGACTCATGGATCAGTTCCTCAGGGGCTTGCCTGTATTCAACATGTGATCGACGCGGGCCGCCGTCTCGGGTGTACGCGCGAGCGCCATGAAACCCTCGCGTTCCAGGCGCTGGATCCACGCGTCGTCGACCTCGGTGCCGGCATCCACGTCGCCGGCGCACAGGGCATGCGCGAGGTGACGGGCGATGGCGCAGTCGTGGTCGGAAATGAAACCACCGGCGTGCAGGTTGACGATCTTCGCCTCGAGCGTCGCGGCGCCACCGGCGCCCGCCACGCGGAAGCGCGTGCCGCGCGCCGGCGGACGATAGCCCGCCTCGGCCAGTGCCATGGCCTCGGACCGCGCGGCGAACAGCAGTTCATCGGGGTGGAACACCACGCGGTCACCGGGACGGAACCAGATCCCGTCGCGGGCGTCGAGGCCACTGGCCGTGACCCGGGCGTACGCGATCTCGTCGAAATAACGATGCAGCCACGGCATGGGATCGCCGTCAGGCGCGAGCTCGCAGGCCCTGCGCGCGAGCGCAGCGCAGCCGCCGCCGGCGGGAATCAGCCCGACGCCGGCCTCGACGAGGCCACCGTAGGTTTCCAGTGCGGCCAGGCGGGCGTCGCAGTGGAGCAGCAGCTCCATGCCGCCGCCGAGCGCGAGCCCCGCCGGCGCGCCGACGACCGGCAGGCGCGCATACCGCAACGCCGAGGTCGCCTGCTGGAAACGCTCGACCAGCGACTCGATCGCGTCGTAATCCGCCGCGCGTTGCGCGTCCCGCACCGCCTTCAGGTTGGCGCCGACGCAGAACGGCGGCTCGTACTGCCACAGCACGAGCGCACGGGCCTCCGCCTCGGCGACTTCCACGGCCTCGAGGATGCCATCGAGCACGCGGCCGTCGACGGCGTGCATGCGGCTCTTGAACGACAGCACGACGACGTCGTCGCCGACGTCCCAGAGTCGCACGCCGTCATTCTCGTACAGCGTGTCGGTGGTCGGCCGGGGCTCACCGGCCAGCCGCGCGGGGTAGAGCTGGCGCCGATAGACCGGGTGACTCGAACGCGGCAGCCACGTCTGCGCGTCCGCGGCCCACGAGCCGCGCGGCCCATGCGCGCCGGCGCGCCTGGATTCCCGGACCCAGCCCGGCAGCGGTGCCGGCGCGAAAGTCTCGCCCGCATCGATCGCGCGCTGCAGCTCCGTCGTGACCTCCGGCCAGCCAATCAGCTGCCAGAGCTCGAACGGCCCCCGTTGCCAGCCGTAACCCCAGCGAAGCGCGAGGTCGAGCTCGCGCGCGCTCGGCGCCAACCCGGCCAGGTGGTAGGCGCAGTAGTGGAACAGGTCGCGGTGCGAGGCGCGGAGCAGTTCGGCCTGCGGGTGGTCGATCGCGGCGAGCATCTCGTACTTGCGCCGCGGGTCGCTCTCGACCAGGGCCTCGCGCACGCGCTCGTCGAGCTGGCGACGGACCGGCCGGTAGTCACCCGCGACCGGGTCGAGCACCTCGATGCCGGCGCGACCCTTGCGATACACGCCGGCACCGGACTTCTGTCCGAGCGCCCCCTGGTCGAGAAGCGCCGGGAGCCACGCCGGCAGCCGGAAGACCTCGCGCCACGGATCGTCATCGAGTGTCTCGTGAAGGTGCGTCACCACGTGGCTGAACGTATCGAGCCCGACGACATCGGCCGTGCGGAAGGTGGCCGACTTCGGACGCCCGACGCCCGCGCCGGTGAGGCGGTCGACCAGATCGAAGGGCAGCCCCAGCCGCTCGGCATGGTGCATGACCGTCGCGAGTGCAAACACGCCGGTGCGATTGCCGATGAAACCCGGCGTGTCGCGCGCGTGCAGAACGCCCTTGCCGAGCCCGGTCGTCAGGAACCCCTCGAGCCGGTAGAGCACGTTCGGATCGGTGCCCGGGTGCGCGATCAGTTCCACCAGGTGCATGTAGCGCGGCGGGTTGAAGAAATGGATGCCACAGAAGCGCGGACGCAGCTCGCGCGGCAGGGACTCCGCGAGCGTGCCCACGGGCAGCCCGGATGTGTTGGTCGCGAACATCGCGTGCGCACCCAGCGCGGGCGCGACCCTCTGGTACAGGGCCTGTTTCACGTCCAGCCGTTCGGCGACCGCCTCGATCACGAGATCGGCCGCGGCGAGCCGGTCGAGATCGTGATCGTACGAAGCCGGCGCAATGAGCCGTGCGGCACCCGCCGTCGCCAATGGCGCGGGCCGCAGCTTTGCCAGCCCCTCGATCGCGCGTCGCGCCGGGGCGCGCGGGTCGTCGCCCCCGTCGCCGCCCAGCTCGAAGAGATCCACGGCAACACCCGCATTGGCGAAGTGCGCGGCGATCTGGGCGCCCATCACGCCCGCGCCGAGTACGGCGGCGCGGCGAACACTGCGTACCGGGTCGATCATGCGTCGCTCTGCTCCTCGCTGCCTGACGATGCCTTCTTCTTCGACGTGGACCTGCGTTTCGATGCGGACTTCTTTCGAGACGCGGTCCTTTTCGTCCCGGCCCTCTTCGACGCCGCCTTCTTCGACGCCGTCGCCTTCGACCCGGTCGACCGCCCGCCGCGGGCGTCGGCGGGAAAGTCGTCCACGTCGATGGCGGCACGCATGGCGGCGTGCCAGGCCTTCAGCGTGTCGGCCTCGTCGGATTCGAGCACGCCCTCGGCCACCAGGTCGGCGACCCAGTCGGCATGGGCGGTCATCGGCGGTGGCTGGATCCGGCGCTTGCGCAGGCGGTCCTCGATCGGCTCCGCGCGCACGGCGAGCTGCAGCGCATGCTCCATGCGGCCCGTGACATCGTCGGCGCGCGTATCGACGTAGATACCGGAGGTGAGCCGGTCGCGGGCGGCCGACGGCTCGAGCAGCAGTTGCGCGACCTTTCGACCCACGCGGTCGTTCGGATAGCGGAACTGCCGGCCGAGCGGGAACACGATCCAGCGCAGGGCAATGCCGACGGGGGTGATCGGGAAGTTGCGCAGGATCTCGTCCAGCGAGACCTGGACCTGGTACAGACAGTACTTGACCGACCACTCGAGCAGCGGCGCGTCTTCCTGCGGCCGGCCGGTGTCCTCGTAGTGCTTGAGCGCGGCCGAGCATACGAACATGTGGATCAATGCGTCCGCGAAGCGCCCGGACAGCTTTTCCTTGCGCTTGAGCTCACCGCCCAGCACCAGGAGCGTCACGTCCGCGACGAACGCGAACGCCGCCGACATGCGCGCGAGGCGGCGATAGTACCGGGCCGTCGGACCGGACACCGGGGCCGGCGCCAGGCGCGCCCGGGACAGCCCGTACACCAGCGCGCGCGCGGCGTTGCGCGCCGAGTACCCGAGGTGCCGGAAGAGCGCGCGGTCGAAGTCCCGGCTCGCCTGCTTCGGGTCATCGCTGCCGGCCGCCGTGATCTCGGCGACCAGGTAGGGATGACAACGCATCGCACCCTGGCCGAACACGATCATGCTGCGCGTGAGGATATTCGCGCCTTCGACCGTGATCGCGACCGGGACGGAATGATAGGCGATCGCCAGGTAGTTGCCCGGTCCCTCGCAGATGCCGCGGCCACCATGGATGTCCATGGCGTCGTTGACGACCTGGCGGTTGCCCTCCGTATTGAAGTGCTTGAGCATTGCGGAAACGACCGAGGGCTTCTCGCCCGCATCCAGTGCCGAGAGCGTGAGCAGCCGGGCGGCATCCATCATGTAGGTGCGCGCGCCCATGCGGGCCAGCGTCTCCTCGACGCCCTCGAACCTGCCGATCGGCAGGCGGAACTGTCGACGCACCCGCGCGTACGCGCCGCTCACGCGACTGCAGTACTTGCCGCTGCCCGCACCGAGTGCCGGCAGGGACACGCCGCGGCCGGTGGACAGGCATTCCATCAGCATGGTCCAGCCGTGCCCGACCCCCTCGCGTCCGCCGATGATCCACTCCAGGGGTATGAAGACGTCGTGTCCCCGGTTGGGGCCGTTCTGGAACGAGGTGCCCAGGGGGTCGTGCCGGTTGCCGATCTCGACGCCGGGCGTGTCGGTCGGGATCAGCGCGCAGGTGATGCCGAGATCGCTGTCGTCGCCCAGGAGGCCATCCGGGTCGTAGGCGCGGAACGCGAGGCCAAGCACCGTTGCCACCGGCCCCAGCGTGATATAGCGCTTTTCCCAGGTCGTGCGCAGCCCCAGTACCTCCCGGCCCTGGTATTCGCCCCGACAGACGACGCCGTAGTCGGGAATCGCGGTCGCGTCCGATCCCGCGAACGGCCCGGTCAGGCCGAAACACGGGATCTCGCGGCCATCGGCCAGGCGCGGCAGGTAATGGTCCTTCTGCTCGTCCGTGCCGTACTGCAGCAGCAGCTCCGCCGGGCCGAGCGAGTTGGGAACCATCACCGTGACACCCGCCGTCGGGCTGCGGCTGGATACCTTCATCACGACCTGGGAGTGCGCGTGGGCGGAAAACCCCAGGCCACCGTACTGTTTCGGGATGATCATCCCGAAGAAGCGGTTGTCCTTGATGAATTGCCAGGCCGCGGGCGGCAGGTCATTGCGCTCGTGGGTAATCTCCCAGCTGTCCAGCATGCGGCACAGAGTCTCGACCGGGCCGTCGAGAAACGCCTGTTCCTCCTCGCTGAGCCGCGGGGCCGGCACGTCGAGGAGTTCCGTCCAGTCCGGGTCGCCGCGGAAGAGCTGGCCCTCCCACCACACCGTTCCGGCCTCGATGGCCTGGCGCTCCGTCTCCGACATCGGCGGCAGGACCTTGCGAATGCGCGCGCGCAACGGCTCGGACAGCACCCGCCGGCGCACGTCCGGCAGGTTCAGCGGCAACGCCACCACCGCGAACAGCGTCCACAGGATCACGCCGGGCCAGAACGCGAGCAGCCCGACCGCGCCGAGCAGCACGAGCGCGAGCGCGACGCCCGCGCTCCAGGCACGAAAGGATGCCTTCAGGCGCGCGAGCGCGACCAGGGCGCCGGCGATCACCAGCAGCCAGATCAGGAAAGTCATTGGACTGGATCTCCGCTACGCCGGCCGTCCATGGTTTGCGACCCGCGCCGGCGACTCGGGTTCGCTGTCAACGATAGGTCCCTGCCCGCGCCGGCGCAAATCCCCGCGCCCGGATCGGCGGCACCGTACGGGGCACGCGGTTGCGCGGAAACCTGCATGCGGTACGCTGTCCGCGTCGGCAGGTCCGCTCCCGGGGGCGCGGGCCGGAACAGACCCCACGTCCCCGCCGCGACCGCAGGCGCGACCGCCCTGGACGGCACGACCGATGCGAAGCGCAATCTCGGCCCCATGAGCTCGGAATGCCTCGACATCGGTTGGCGCGAATGGCTCGCCCTGCCCGAGCTCGGACTTCCCGCGGTCAAGGCCAAGGTGGACACCGGCGCGCGGACATCGGCGCTGCACGCCTGGAAGGTCGAGCCGTTCACCGAGCAGGGCGCGCCGTGGGTTCGCTTTCACCTGCATCCCCTCCAGCGCGATACGGAATTGTCGGTCGTTTGCACGGCGCCCGTCCACGACCGGCGCCTGGTCAGCGATTCCGGCGGCCACCGCGAGCGCCGCTACGTGGTGCACACGCCGATCCGCATCGGAGGACATCTGCGCACCATCGAGGTGACCTTGACCGACCGTGATACGATGCTGTTTCGGATGCTGCTCGGACGCAAGGCCATGCGGGGCCTGCGGATCATCCCGAACGCCTCGTTTCTCACCGCGCCGCCGCTGACTGCAGCGCAAGCTGCCGCCCTCTACGAACCCGCCCGACCCCAGGAGCGATCGCCAACATGAAGCTGGCCGTCCTCTCGCGCAATCCGCGACTGTACTCCACGCGCCGCATCGTCGAGGCGGCAAGGACGCGCGGCCACGAGATCCGCGTCGTCAACACCCTGCGCTGCTACAACAACGTGACGTCGCACCGGCCGTCGGTCCATTACCGCGGCGAGGTGCTCGAGGGTTTCGATGCCGTGATCCCGCGCATCGGGGCCTCGGTCACGTTCTATGGCACCGCCGTGCTCCGCCAGTTCGAGATGATGGGCGTGTTCCCGGTGAACGAGTCGGTGGCCATCTCGCGCTCGCGCGACAAGCTGCGCGCGACCCAGTTGCTCGCGCGCCGCGGCATCGGCCTCCCGGTCACCGGCTTCGCCTACTCGCCCGACGACGTCAATGATCTCATCAAGATGGTGGGCGGACCGCCGCTCGTCGTGAAGCTGCTCGAGGGCACGCAGGGGGTAGGCGTGGTCCTCGCCGAGACATACAAGGCCGCGGAATCGGTCATCCAGGCGTTCATGGGCCTCGAGGCGGAGATCATGGTCCAGGAATTCATCAAGGAGGCCAAGGGCGCCGACATCCGCTGTTTCGTGGTGGGCGGCAAGGTGGTCGCGGCGATGAAACGACAGGGGGCCGAGGGCGAGTTCCGCTCGAACCTGCACCGCGGCGGCTCGGCATCGCTGATCCGGATCACGCCCGAGGAGCGGTCGACCGCCGTGCGCGCCGCGAAGGTGATGGGTCTCAACGTGGCCGGCGTCGACCTGCTGCGCTCGAATCACGGACCCGTGGTCATGGAGGTCAACTCGTCGCCCGGCCTGAAGGGTATCGAGGCCGCGAGCGGCAAGGACATCGCGAGCCAGATCATCCAGTTCATCGAGAAGAACGCACGCCAGGGGAGGACCAAGACGCGTGGCAAGGGCTGAGGGTCCGGCTGCTTCCCTGACCATCGGCGGCGTCTCCGTCGCCCCGGGGGAACGTCGCACGGTCGAGTTGCCGCTCGCGCGCGTGTTCAGCCACGTCGACCTCAACATGGTCGTGCAGATCGTGCGCGGGCGTCGCCCCGGTCCGACGCTGTGCGTTTCCGCCGGCATTCATGGCGACGAGCTCAACGGCGTCGAAATCGTCCGCCGCCTGATGCGCAAGCCCTCGCTCAAGCGCATCCGCGGAACGCTCATCGCCGTGCCCGTCGTCAACATGTTCGGGTTCATTCAGCAGACCCGCTACCTGCCCGACCGGCGCGACCTGAACCGCTCGTTTCCCGGTTCCGAGAAGGGTTCGCTGGCCGCCCGGCTCGCACACCTGTTCATGACGGAGGTCGTCGGGCACTGCGATCACGGGATCGACCTGCACACGGGCGCGGTGCATCGCACGAATCTGCCCCAGATCCGCGCCAGCCTGGATCGCGAAGACACCGTACGGCTCGCCCGCGCCTTCGGCGCGCCCGTGATCATCGACGCGCGCGTGCGCGACGGCTCGTTGCGCGAGGCCGCGAGCGAGCACGGAATCCCGATGCTGCTCTACGAGGCGGGCGAGGCGCTGCGCCTCGACGAGCTCGCCATCCGCGCCGGCGTGCGCGGGGTGACCTCCGTGATGCGCGAGCTGGGCATGCTCCCACGCTCCCGCAGCACCCGGTCGCGGCCGGAGCCGACGATCGCGCTCGACAGTACCTGGATCCGGGCACCGGCCAGCGGGATCATGCAGCCCCAGGTGCGCCTGGGCACGCGGGTGCGCCGCGGCGACGTGCTCGCGCGCATCGTGACGCCATTCAGCGAAGAAGAGACGCGGCTGAAATCCACGGAGAGCGGCATCGTGATCGGCATGACCCGCATCCCCCTGCTCAACGAGGGCGATGCCGCGTTCCACGTTGCCGAGGTCGAGCGGCCGACCGCCGTGGAGCGGGCCGTCGAGGCCTTCCAGGAAGGATACCTGGCCGAGCCACAGGAAGAAGAGGACGAGGCGTAGCCCGACCGGCGGGCACGCTGCCGCTCACGATGCCGCCGCGAGGGCCTCCACGCCCGATTCGTCGCCCGCTGCCGCCCCGGCCTCGACCTTGCTCTCCGGGCGAAACCACTGCAGCCGGCGATGCAGTTGCACGACCTCGCCGATGATGATGAGCGTCGGCGCCTGCACGTCGTGATGCTCGATGAGGCCCGGCAGGGTGTCCAGCGTGCCAACGTACACCCGCTGCCCGGGCCGCGTTCCCTGCTGCACGAGAGCGGCCGGCGTGTCCGCGCCACGCCCGTGGTCGACGAGGCGCGTGCAGAGCTCGCGCACACCCGCCAGGCCCATGTACACGGCGAGCGTCTGTCCCGCGCGCGCCAGGTTGTGCCAGTCGAGGTCGAGGCCGCCGTCGCGCAGGTGCCCGGTCACGAACTGCACCGACTGTGCGTGGTCGCGGTGCGTGAGGGGAATGCCGGCATAGGCGGCACAGCCCGACGCCGCCGTGATGCCGGGCACCACCTGGAACGGGATGCCGGCCGCCATCAGCTCGCCGATCTCCTCGCCGCCACGACCGAAGATGAACGGGTCGCCGCCCTTGAGCCGGACGACGCGCTGGCCCGCCCGCGCCCGCCGGATCAGTTCCGCGTTGATGCGATCCTGCGTCACGTGGTGATTCGAGCGCCGCTTGCCCACGTACACGCGCTCCGCGTCACGACGGCAGAGATCCAGCACCGGCTCCGAAACCAGCCGGTCGTGGAGAACCACGTCCGCCTCCTGCATCAGCCGCAGCGCACGGAACGTGAGCAGGTCCGGATCGCCGGGGCCGGCCCCGACCAGTGCGACGTCACCGACGGCCGGCGCCTCTTCCGCGGCCCGGCCGATCTCCCGTTCCAGCACTCGCTCCGCCTCGGACTCGCGTCCGGAAAACACGAGATCCGCCACGGGCCCCGCGAGCACGCGCTGCCAGAACCGGCGGCGCGCGTCGCCGGACGCGAAACGGGACTTCACGCGCCCGCGGAAGCGGGCGGCGAGTCCTGCCAGCCGCCCGTAGGCCGGCGGAATCGCGGCCTCGATCCAGGCCCGCAGCCGGCGCGCCAGCACGGGGGCCACGCCGCCGGACGAAATCGCGATCTGGATCGGCGATCGGTCAATCATCGCCGGGGTGATGGCGCTGCACAGCGGCGTGTCGTCCACCACGTTGACCGGGATGCCGCGCGCGCGACAGGCGCGGGAGATCCGAACGTGGAGCTCCCGGTCGTCCGTGGCCGCGACGACGAGGGTCGAGGCCTCCAGGTCGGCGTCGACGAAGCGCCGCGCGACATGTGCGAGCTCGCCGGCATCGCGCCGCGCGGCAACCTCGCGGCACACGCGCGGCGCGATCACCGTGATCGCGGCGTCGGCGCGCGCCAGCAGCGCCACCTTGCGCGCGGCGACCACACCACCGCCGACCACGAGCACGCGGCGGCCGCGCAGGTCCATGAACAGGGGGTAGTAGTCCATCGTCGGTCCGGGAGAAGTCGCACGAATCTCGGGGCATTATCCCAGAACGCGTACCCAAGCGACTGTATTCCTTTGTTATATGCTTATGCGCACGGTTTCGGCGGGAGCGCCCCATGGCACGGACGATGATCGTCACCACGCTGCGCGCCGGGGCCGACGCCCGCCGCCGCATGCTGTCGGCCCTCGCCCGCGGCGAGCGCTATGCCGGCGTCTTCTTCCATTCGGACGGTGTCGGCGCGGCCTGTATCGCGGCGGAATCGAACGCCTGGCGCACCCTCGCGACCCGCCACCGGGTACCGCTCGCGCTCTGCAGCGCCTCCGCCGCGCGCCGCGGTATCGAGCCCGACGCCGCGCCCGGGGGGTTCACCCTTGCGGGCATCGGCTACCTGGCCGAGCTGCTGGAGGCCGGCGGCCCGATCGACGTGGCCGACGACGCATGAACGCGCGGCGGCTTGTGATCGAGATCGGCGGTGAAGCAGCCGACGAGACTCGCGTGGCCGAGGCGCTCGACCTGGCGGCGGGCCTCGCCGCCTTCGGTCACGAGGTCTGCCTCGTCCTGCACGGCCCGGCCCTCGCGCGCCTCGCAGGCGCGCCCGCCGGCGGCGGGCTCGCGGAGCGGCTGGCGCTGTTGGCAGAGTGCGGCATAGCCGCGGCGTTCACGCCGGAGCACGAAGCCCGGGCGACCATCGGTCCGCTGTCGATCCACCGCGACGGCGTCGAGGACACGCGGGCGGCGGCGGACGCCGTCCTGGCGTACGCGGCAGGGTGATCCGGCCTCTCGCGCACGCACGCCGCGCGGTCGATCCCGGCCCATGGCGACAAGCAATCCCGACCGCTACACTGGGACTATTCCGGCCCAACGCACGGAGAGCCACCTGGCGATGAGCGACGCGGCCACCACCGACCGCCTGGATCGACCACTGCGCGACCTGCGCATCTCGGTCACGGACCGCTGCAACTTCCGCTGCACCTATTGCATGCCGCGCGAGAAGTTCGGGGCGGATCACGCGTTCCTTCCCCGCGACTCCCTGCTCGACTTCGACGAGATCGAGCGGCTGGTGCGCCTGTTCGCCGCACGCGGCGTGCGCAAGATCCGCCTGACCGGCGGCGAGCCGATGGTGCGACCGCATCTCGAGCAGCTGGTCGAGCGCATCGCGACCATCGACGCGATCGAGGACATCGCCCTCACCACCAACGCGTCGCTGCTGTCGCCGGCCCGCGCCCGGGCGCTGGCGGACGCGGGCCTGTCGCGGATCACGGTGAGCCTGGACGGCCTCGACGACGAGACATTCATGGCCATCAACGACGTCGGGTTCCCGGTCGCGAAGGTTCTCGAGGGCATCGAGAATGCCGCCTCGGCGGGACTGCCGGTCAAGGTCAACGCCGTCATCCAGCGCGGCGTGAACGACGACCAGGTGCTGCCGCTGGCAGGCTACTTCCGCGGCAGCGGCCACGTGCTGCGCTTCATCGAGTTCATGGACGTGGGCACGACCAACGGCTGGCGCCTGCAGGACGTGCTCTCCGCGCGCGAGATTCGCGATCACATACACGAGGTATGGCCGATCGAGCCACTCGACCCCAACTACCCGGGCGAGGTGGCCGACCGCTGGCGCTACCGCGACGGCACGGGCGAGATCGGGCTCATCGCGTCCGTCACCCAGCCGTTCTGCCGCGGCTGCAGCCGCGCCCGGCTGTCGGCCGAGGGCGCGCTGTACACCTGTCTGTTCGCCGGTGTCGGACACGACCTGCGCGGGCTGCTGCGCAGCGGCGCCGACGACGATCGCCTCGACGCCGAAATCGCATCCATCTGGACGCGCCGGGCCGACCGGTACTCCGAGCTGCGAACCGACGAAACCGTCCTGCGACCCAAGGTCGAAATGTCGTACATCGGGGGCTGAGCCGGGCACCCGAGCCTGCCATCCGCGACCCCATGGCGCCGGATGCGCTCGCAATAATCCCGAATCGGGACTAGCTTCCCTTGTATGGACCAGGGATCGGGCCGCACCCGATCCTGTCGCTGCATGGAGAGGTCAGGCCATGAAGGTATCGCGGATCCTGCAATCGAAGGGCCGGGAGGTGGCCACCGTGCCGCCGGAGCGGCCGGTCATGGAAGTGATTGCCGAACTGGAGGCACGCCGCATCGGGGCGGTGGTGGTCGTCGGTGCGGACGGCGGGATCGTCGGAATTCTGTCGGAACGCGACGTGATCCATTCCCTGGCGGCCCGCGGATCGGAGCTCGCGGACCTGACGGCGGCCGACCTCATGACCACCCGGGTCACGACCTGCGAGCCGCAGCACGACGTCAACTTCGTCATGCGGCAGATGACCGAGGGCCGGTTCCGGCACGTGCCGGTGATCGACGAGGGTCGTCTCGCGGGCATCATCTCGATCGGTGACGTCGTACGCGCGCGCATCGACGAGCTCGAGCGCGAGACCGAGGCGCTGCAGCACTACATCGCCGGATAGCACGCGCCGGGAATTCCCGACGGTGCCCCGGGCCCGGCCGGCGCACGGGCGCGCGCCGGGCGCCGGTGCCTCAACCGTGGCGGACGCGCGCCCCGCTCCGCCCGTAGGAGCCGCTCGTCCACCCCAGGGCGAGCACCAGGTCACGGCCGGCACGCACCACCGGACGACCCGCGGCCATGACCCCCCGACGCTTGGGGACCCGTCGCCCCGGTTTCGCGCCGGATCCCGCCGGCTTTCCGGCTGCCCGTCGTGCCTCGTAGGCGCTGCCTGCCCAACCCAGCGGCAACACGATCATCTCCACTGCTCCCAGACCCCACTTCCACGGATCCCGATCCGGCCCCGGTACCCCCGGGGCGGCGCAATTATGCGGCGCGGCCGGCACAATGCAATTGACCCGGATCAACGCTGTCGCGCGCGGACATGTCCGGGTCGCCACGAGCTCCCCGACACCCGCAGCCACCCGCGGCATCTACTCGTCCGGATGGAGCACCGCGTGCAGGAACTCCCGCGTGCGCGCCTCCTTGGGATTGTTGAAGATCTCCGCGGGCTTGCCCTGCTCGCAGATTCTGCCCTTGTCGAAGAAGCACACGCGGTCCGAGATCCTGCGGGCGAAGTGCATCTCGTGTGTCACCAGCAGCATCGTCAGGTCATGCTCCGTCGCGAGCCGGTCGATGACCTTGAGCACCTCCCCCACCAGTTCGGGGTCCAGCGCACTCGTGGGCTCGTCGAAGAGCATGATCTTCGGGCGCATGGCCAGCGCACGCGCGATCCCCACGCGCTGTTTCTGGCCGCCAGAGAGCTGTTCCGGGTACTTGTCGGCCTGGTCCTCCAGGCCGACCATGTCGAGCAGCTCGTCGGCCCGCTTGCGGGCATCCTGCCGGCTCATGCCATTGACCCGCACCGGCGCCTCCATGAGGTTGCGGCGCACGCTCATGTGCGGGAACAGGTTGAAGTGCTGGAACACCATGCCGAGCTTCGAGCGCATCTTCCGCAGGTGTGCCTGACTGGCCGGCGTCAGCGAGCCATTGCGCTGCTCGTGCCAGAGCGTATCGCCGTCGACGTACACGACACCCTCGTTGATCGGCTCGAGCGTCATGAGCACGCGCAGGACCGTCGACTTGCCCGAACCGCTGGGGCCGATGATGGTGACCTTCTCACCGTTCTCGACCGTGAGATCGAGATCGTCGAGCACGGTGAAATCACCGAACCGCTTGGTGACCTTCTCGAACTGCACGACTGGTTTCATTGTAGGCGTACACCTGATTTCGGGAGACGGGTATCGAGGTAGCGCACCAGTGAGGATGCGACCAGCGTCATGATCAGATACAGGGCGCCGACCATCGTCAGCGGGACCAGGTACTGGAATGTACGGTCGCCGATGATCTTGGCGACGTTGAGCATTTCGAGCACGGTCACGACGGACAGGATCGGCACGTCCTTCATGATGGACACGAGGTAATTGCCCAGCGCCGGGATCACCCGCGGGACCGCCTGCGGCAGGATGATGTCGATGAACGTCCGCCGGTTGTCGAGGTTGAGCGCCCGCGCGGCTTCGTGCTGGCCCTTCGGCACGGCCTGCAGGCCCGCCCGGTAGACCTCCGATGTGTACGCGCTGTACTGGATGCCCAGCGCGATGGCGCCGGTGAGGAACGCGGGCAGGATGAGCCCGTAGTTGGGCAGCACGTAATACAGGAAATAGAGCTGGATCAGCAGCGGCGTGTCGCGGATGAACTCGATGACGACCGCGGTCGGCATGTAGACGACACGCGCCGGCGCGCCGCGCAGTACCGCGAAGATCAGCCCGAGTATGGCGGCGATCACGAAGCCGAGGATTGTCGCTTCGATCGTGACCACGAGTCCGTGCAGCAGGATCGGCAGGATGGACCACGCATACGCGAGATCGCCCTGGTCGAGGACCCAGTGATATCCGAAGAGCATCAGCGTCCCCCCACCCGGGCCCAGCGCCCGACACGATGCTCGATCAGGCGCATGATGCCCATGAGGACCAGCGCCAGCCCGAAATAGAGGAACAGCGTCAGCGTGTAGATGGGCACGCTCTGCTGTGTCAGATTGCGCATCTGCTCCGCCTTGAACGCCAGGTCACCCAGCGTGATGAGGGACACGAGCGCCGTGTCCTTGAGATTCTGCACCGCCAGGTTGCCGAATGGCGGCATCATCTCGACGATGGCCTGCGGCAGCGCGATGCGCCAGAGCGCCTGTCGCGGCGTGAAGTTGAGCGCCGTTGCCGCCTCGTACTGGTCCTTCGGCACCGCCTGGATCGCGCCACGGACCACCTCCGCGCCGTAGGCGCCGATGTTCAGCGCGAGCGCCAGTACACCCGCCGTGACCGGCTCCAGGCGAAAGGCCTGGGCCCAGGCATCCACGTTCGGCTGGTAGCCCGGCACGATGGCACCGACCAGGTGCGCCACGGGCTCGCCCAGCAGTGGCAGGGCGAAGAACAGCCAGAACAGCTGGACCAGGAGCGAGGTGCCGCGGAACACCTCGATGTACGCAATCGAGACGTAACGCGCGGAGCGCAGATGCGAGAGCTTGCCGATTCCGAAGGTGAACGAGAATACGGCGCCCAGGATTGTTGAATAGATGGTGAGCTGGATCGTGATCCAGGTGCCCTGGAGCAGCGCCGGCAGGAACTGGAAGGTCGCCATTGCGGGTCTCCGTTACGGACCCCCCGTCCCGTGGCGCACCAGGGTGACGCGGGGAGCGCGGGGATTCCGGACCGCACGGGTTGATCGCACGAGGAGGTGCCCCCGCACCCCGCGGGGGCACCGCGTCGATCGCCTCATTCCGCGGAGCAGAGCTCCTCGGTGGTCTTCTTGAGCGACTGGTTGATGTCCGTGGACGAGAAGCCGTACTTCGCGAGGATATTGCGCCACTCGTCCGTCTTCTTGAACTTCACGAGCTCCTTGTTGAAGGCGTCGCGAAAGTCCTCGGAGTCCTTGTTGAACGTGAACCCGCCCCAGCTGCGAACCGGCTTGCCGTCGATGACCGGATCATCGAAGTTGTCGACGAGCTGCACCTTGTCGCTCTTCTGCGCCAGTTGTGCCGCGGTCAGGCCGGTCGCGGCGTAGGCATCGGCACGGCCGGTCGCCACCGTCGAGATCGCATCCGCGTTGTTCTGGATGGTCACCATCTGCGAATCGGAAACGCCCAGCTTGTGCAGCATGTCGAGCTGGTCGGCGCCGGCCATGATCGCCACCTTCGCATTGGACATCTTGGCGAAGTCGGCGTAGCCGTGCAGGTTCTTGGGATTGCCGTGCTTCACCATCAGCCCTTCGCCGTACGTCGTGTTCGGTTCCGAGTAGATGACCTGCTGGCAACGCTGCGGCAGGATGGCCATCTCGGCCGCCGTCATGTCGAAGCGGTTGGCCTTGAGGCCGGGAATCAGGGAGCCGAACGCCGTCACCGACCACTGGATGTCATCGATACCGAGCTGCTTGAGCACGTGCTCTGCGACGAGCGGCCCCGGACCCTCCGGCTTGCCCTCGGCGCCGACGTAGCCGTACGGAATCTCGTTGGCCACCGCGACGCGTGCGTAGCCGCGATCCTTGACCTGCTGGAGCGTCACTGCCGACGCGCTGCCCACGCCCATGGCGAAGAGCAGCACGGTGGACAGGGTGCTGATGATCACGTTTCGTTTCATGGCTCTATCTCCCGATCGATTGCGAATCCGCGGACGGTGACGGCAGGCCGCCAGCCGCGAGTCTGTACAAAACGCCGCACGCGCCAGCGGTGCCGACACATCGATCACCGATGGGACGAGCGACGTGAATGCGTCCCGCCCGCGAGGGCGGGAGATGACGATGGAACCGGATGCCTGTCGTGACCCCATTACATCTCCTAGGAGAAAATCTGTCTGCATTCAAGCGCGTGAGCGCCGGAAGATAATCTCGTACGTACCCGGGGCCGGGGCAGACGATTTCTCCTTGCGCGTCGGCGCCGCACGTGTGATTTTCCGGGATGCACGGTCCGCCATACCGGGGAAAGCGAGTCCGCCGCCACGCCCCCGGCTCCATGCACGCACCGTGGCAATCGCGGCGGCGTACCGCAAGGGGTGCGGAAGCGACGCCCCCTTCCCGGGCCGGGGCGCGGTCCCGCCAGGCCGGGCCTGCCGTCCGTTTTCCGTACGCCCGGCTCGAGGCCGGTCGGGCAGGATGCGATGACACACACGACCAGCAACCGGGAAATCGCGGCGCAATTCGAGCGCCTCGCCGATCTCCTCGAAATCGAGGATGAGAACCCGTTCCGCGTGCGCGCCTACCGGAACGCGGCTCGCACCATCGAGGGCCTTTCGCCGCGCCTGTCGGACCTCGTGGCGGACGACGCCGACCTGACCGGGCTGCCGGCGATCGGCCGGGAGATCGCCGCCAGGATCCGCGAGATCGTCCTCACGGGCCGGCTGTCCGCCCTCGACGAGATCGCCCGGCGGGTGCCGTCGGAGCTGTCCGACCTGATGAAGGTGCGGGGCCTGGGTCCAAAGGGCGTGAAAGCGCTCTACGACCACTTTCACGTCCGCAGCCTGCACGATCTCGAGCGCGTGGCGAAACAGGGCCGCGTCAGGGAGATCGAGGGATTCGGCGCGAAGAAGGAGGCCGCGCTCCTCGACGGGATCGGCCGCCTGCGCCGCGGCGGTGAGAGGCGCACGCGGCTCGCCGATGCCGAGCCCGAGGCCGAGCGGCTGAAGTCGTGGCTGGCGGCGGCCGACGGCGTGCAACGCGTCGAGATCGCCGGCAGCTATCGCCGGCGCCGCGAGACAGTGGGCGACCTGGACATCGTCGTATCCGGCACGGACGGCGCTGCCGTCATGGACCGTCTGCTCGCCCACGAGGACATCGAGCGCGTCGTCTCTCACGGCGAGACCCGGTCGACCGTGATCCTGCACAGCGGCCTTCAGGTCGATGTGCGTACGGTCGAGGCCGACAGTTTCGGGGCCGCACTGCTCTATTTCACGGGCTCGAAGGAGCACAACGTGGAACTGCGCCAGCGCGCGATCGATCGGCACTGGAAGCTGAACGAGTACGGCCTGTTCAACGGCGAGCGGCCCATCGCCGGGCGCGAGGAGCAGGATCTCTACGCGCGGCTCGGACTGGCCTGGGTCCCGCCCGAGCTGCGCGAGAATCACGGCGAGATCGAACTGTCCGCCGCGGACGACCTCCCGACGCTCGTCACCGTGGACGACGTCCGCGGCAACCTGCACGCCCACACGACCTGGAGCGACGGCGGCGATACCCTGGAAGACATGGCCCGTGCGGCGCAGGCTCGCGGCTACGCGTATCTCGCCGTCACGGATCACGGGCCGAAGGTGCGCGTGGCCAACGGTCTCGATGCGCGCCGGCTTCGCCGCCAGATGGGGGACATCGATCGACTGAACGCGCAGTTGGACGGCCTCGTGCTGCTCAAGGGCTGCGAGGTGGACATCCTGCAGCACGGCGAGCTCGACCTGCCCGACGACGTGCTGGCGGAGCTCGATGTCGTCGTCTGCTCGATCCACTACAACCTGCGCCAGGGGCGCGAGGCCCAGACCGAGCGAGTGCTGCGCGCGATGGACAACCCGCATTTCATGATCTGGGGGCATCCTACCGCGCGCGAGATCAACCGCCGCGAGCCGATCGACATCGACCTGGACCGCTGCCTCGAAGCCGCCGCCGAGCGCGGTATCGTCGTCGAGATCAATGCGCAGCCCAAGCGCCTCGACCTCAAGGACACCCACGCGCGGCTCGCGCTCGAGAAGGGCTGCGCTCTCGCGATCGACACGGACGCCCACAGCGTCGCCGACCTGGACCTGATGCGCCACGGCGTCGACCAGGCGCGGCGTGCCGGCGCCACCCGCGAGCGGATCGTCAACACGGGAAGCCTCGCGGATGTCCGTCGACGGCTGCGCGCGCCCTGACCGCCGTGGCCGCAACCGCGCCCGCCGCGCGGGCGCCCCGACACGGACGACGACGCCATGGCACGACGAGCCCCGCGTGGCCCAAACGCGGCGTCCTCGCCGGCCGCGAACGCGGTGACCGTCATGACGGCGGCACCGCTGGCTACTCGAGCCAGCGCCATCGACGGAACAGGATGAGTTCGAGGATCACGAGCACCACCATGCCGCCGCAGACGAGCAGGAATGCCCAGCCGTTGTCGGCCCCGGGGATGCCCCCGACGTTGACCCCCAGCAGGCCGGTAATGAACGACAACGGCAGGAAGACGGTCGCGACGATCGACAGCGCGTACATGATGCGGTTCATGCGTTGCGACAGCCGTTCGGTAACCTCCTCGTGGGTCACCGAGCCGCGCTCGCGCGCGGCATCCAGATCCTCCACGTAGCGGGTGACGAGATCCGCACCTTCCCGCAGTTCCCGGTGGTCCGCGTCGGAGAGCCAGGGCTCGGAGGCCGTGGACAGGCGCAGCATCACGTCCCGCTGGGGCGCGAGGTAGCGGCGCAGCGCAATCGCCCGGCGGCGCACGCGGCTGATCCGCGCCGCGGACGGATTCGGAGTGTCCTCGTCGATCAGCGCCTCCTCGAACGCGTCGAGCTCGTCCTCGATGCCCGCGATCACCGGGCGCATGCGGTTGCCGAGCGCGTCCGCAAGGGCGCTGAGAACCCCGCCGGTCGTGCGCGGGCCGCGGCCCGCGTCGAGCTCGGCCGAGACGTCGTCCCCGGCCAGCAGCCGGCGGCCACGCAGGCTGATCAAGCGGTTCGCGTCGACCCACATGCGCACCGAGACCATGTCCTCCGGATCGGCGCCGGGGTTGAGGTTGACCGCACGCAGGTTGACCAGCAGCCCGTCGGCATGCGTGCTCACGCGCGGGCGCGTCTCCTCCTCGACAAGCGCCTCGGCGATCAGCGGGTCCAGCTCCGCGAACTCCTCGAGCCATGCACGCACGCCGGGGTGCGTGCGGTCCAGGTGCACCCAGATGACCCCCCGGCCGGGCGACCAGGCGGCGACGCCGGCACCGTCCAGGGGGGTCGGACCACCGGGGCCCAGGGACCAGGCAAGAACCAGCCCTTCCGGTGCACTCATCGCGAACTCCCCGTCAGCGTCGCGCCCGTGGCGGACGCGACCATCGGGCGCCGGTGAATCGCCGGTCGGCGATCCGCGTCGGTATTCACGGCGCGGCCCGCGCCGGGACGTCCTCCCCGTCGCGGGCGCGCTCGGACTGCTGCAGGCGCCACATGTGCGCATACAATCCGTGCTGCTCGAGCAGCGCGCGGTGCGTGCCACGCTCGCATATGCGCCCGCCGTCGAGCACGAGGATCTCGTCCGCGTCGGCGACGGTCGAGAGCCGATGCGCGATGGCCAGGGTGGTGGTGCCACGGGCGACGCGCGCGAGGGCCTGCAGGATGGCACCCTCCGAGCGCGAGTCGAGGCTCGACGTGGCCTCGTCGAATACGAGGATCGGCGGGCGCTTGAGAATGACTCGCGCGATCGCGACGCGCTGCTTCTCGCCGCCGGAGAGCTTGAGACCGCGCTCACCGACCATCGTGTCGTAGCCGTCGGGCAGGCGCGCGATGAAGTCATGGATGTCGGCGAGCCGCGCGGCCTCCTCGATCGCCTCGCGCGTGGCACCCGGATGCGCGTAGCCGATGTTGTAGGCAAGCGTATCGTTGAACAGCACCGTGTCCTGCGGAACGATGCCGATCGCGGCGCGCACGCTGGCCTGCGTGCAGTCACGCAGGTCCTGCCCGTCGATCGCCACGGCACCCGCATCCGGATCCCAGAATCGGAACAGCAGCCGCGAGAGCGTGGACTTGCCCGCCCCGGACGGCCCGACGACCGCCACCTTGTGCCCGGGCGGGATCTCGAAGTCGATGTCGTGCAGCACGCGCCGATCCGGCCGGTAGCCGAACGACACGGACGCGAACCGCACGCGCCCCGCGCGAACGACCAGCGGTCGGGCATCCGCGCGATCGATGACGCCGGCCGGCGTGTCGAGGAGGCGGAACACGAGATCCATGTCGGCCAGCGCATACTTCATGGCCCGGTAGATGCTGCCCAGCACGTTCAGCGGCATGAACAGCTGCAGCAACATGCCGTTGACGAGGACCAGGTCGCCGAGGCTCATGGTACCCGCGGCGACGCCGAGCGCCGCCTGGATCATGATCGCCGTGACCGCGAGCGCGATGATCAGGCCCTGCCCGAAGTTGAGCACGCCCATGGACGCCTGCGTCTTCACGGCCGCGTCGGTCCATTCCCCCAGGGTGCGGTCGTAGGCCGCCAGCTCGTGCCGCTCGTTGTTGAAGTACTTGACCGTCTCGTAGTTGAGCAGGCTGTCGATCGCGCGGTCGTTGGCGCGCGACTCGAGCCGGTTCATGCGGTGGCGGAACTCCATGCGCCACTCGGTGACCGACAGAGTGAACGCGATGTAGATCGCCACGGCCGCGAACGTGGTGGCCGCAAAGATCCAGTCGTAATTCACCAGCAGGATACCGGCAACGAGCAGCGCCTCGGCCGCCGTCGGCAGCAGGTTCAGCACGAGATAATTGAGAATGCTGCTCACGCTCGCCGTGCCCCGCGCCAGGTCGCGCGACACGGCGCCCGTGCGCCGATCGAGATGGTAGGCCAGCGACAGCTCGTGCAGATGACCGAGCACGGTCGTCGAGAGGCGGTGCATCGCCGAGTAGCGCACGCGCGCAAACAGGGCGTCACGCAGCTCGGAGAACCCGCTGTTGGCGAGGCGCAACGCGCCGTAGGCGGCGAGCAGCGCCAGCGGTACCGTCAGCGCGACGTCGCCCGCGTCCAGTGCGTCGACGACGTGCTTGAGCAGCAGTGGAACGGCCACGACCGCGAGTTTCGCGCCCACGAGACAGGCCACGGCAATCGCGACCCGGCCGCGCCAGGGCCGGAGGTACCGCAGCATGCGCAGCAGGTTGCCCGCATCGGTACGATCGCCGTGCGGAGCCTCGACGCGGGGATTGTGCAATTCAGCCGCGCCGCGGGACGCCGAGGATGCGCCGGCGTCGCAGTCGCTTGCCCGACTCGAGGTGACAGCCGAGCTCCTGGCGTCCATGGCGCAGGGTGCTCGTCCGCACCACCCGCACGTGGATGGGATCGACAGGCGCCGCCCCGGACGCCGTGAGCACTTCGAGGCAGGAGCAGTCGTCGCGGATCCAGCCGTCGACGAGGAGCCGAATGCCGGAAGCACTGGCGTCCCGCAACCTGCAGAGCGTGCCGATGCCGTTGGTGCCGGCTGCGCGCACGCGAATCCGGGCCCGGAGCGCGATGCGCCGGCTCGTCCGACGTTCTTCCTTCCCTGGATTCATTCCTGCCTCCACGTGCCGCCCCCTGGCCGATGCCTTCGAGCCGAAGCGTAGAGCGCGGGGACGGCACCCGCAAGCGCGATAACGCGAACGCGGGCGAGCGTGCTCATCCGGCGCGCGCGCGCACGGGCATGGCCGGGTCGCGATGCGGCGGTTTCTCCTCGACACACGCCAGCGCGTGGAGCACCACCTCGGCCCCACCCTTGCGGGCGGCACCCTCCGCCAGCGTACGCCGCCAGGACCGGGCGCCCCGGCACCCGAGGAACAGCCCGCTCATGTGCCGGGTCATGTGGTGCAGGGGTACGCCTTCGGCCAGCCGCGCCCGCACGTACGGCAGGTAGGATTCGACGACCTCGCGGCGCGTGGGCGCCCCGCCGGGCGCGTTCCAGAAGCGGTCATCGGCGGCCGCCAGCAGATAGGGCGCGTCGTAGGCCGCGCGCCCCAGCATGACACCGTCGACCCGCCGCAGGTGCGCCGCGGCCTCGTCGAGCGAGCGGATTCCGCCGTTGATGATCACCGGCAGGTCCGGCCAGTCGCGCTTGAGGCGGTAGACCCGCTCGTAGTCCAGCGGCGGGATCTCGCGATTCTGTTTCGGCGACAGCCCCTTCAGCCATGCCTTGCGGGCATGCACGATCAGTGCGTCCGCACCGGCCTCGACGACCGCGCCGGTGAAATCCGCCAGGAAGCCATAGCTGTCCCGGTCGTCGATGCCGATACGGGTCTTGACCGTGACGGGGATCGACACGGCGGACTTCATCGCCGACACGCAGGCCGAAACGGTCTCCGGCTCGGCCATCAGGCACGCGCCGAAGGCACCGGACTGTACGCGCTCGCTGGGGCAGCCGACATTGACGTTCACCTCGGCGTAGCCCGCGTCGGCCGCCATGCGCGCGCTCGCGGCCATCCGCTCGGGCTCGCTGCCACCGACCTGCAGCGCGACCGGCTGCTCGAACGGGTCGTACGCCAGAAGCCGCCGCGGGTCACCGTGGACGAGCGCGTTCGCGGTGATCATCTCCGTGTAGAGCAGCGTGCGCCGCGAGATCAGCCGCAGCAGGTACCGATCGTGCCGGTCCGTGCAGTCCATCATCGGCGCCACGCTGAGCGTCCGGTCCAGGCCCATCAGGCAGTCACCTCCGCGCGCCATTCTACCAAGCGGGTCCGGCCGTGCCGCCCGGACCGGCAAGTGCGTGCGTCCCCGGCGCGCTCCCGGCGGTCGAGGGCGGTACGAACGTGGGCGAGGCGACCCTCGAACCTATTTCTCGGCGACGAGATAGCCGATCCAGGACGCATGGTCCGGGATTTCCTCGGTCTCGTCGAACCGGTCGATGGGTTCGTCGGTGTCGTCGTCGAAGGCCTGGACGTACATGCGCGTGCGCGAGAAACCGACCTCGGCCAGGATCTCGCGCAGTTCCTTCGCGCCCCACAGGCGCCAGTTGTAGCTGAACGCCCGGTCCAGGCGCGAGCCGTCGGGAAACCGGAAGTGGATGAAGCAGATCATCTCGGCCGACAGCGGGTTGTAGGCCGCCTGCTCCCAGATGTAGGTGAACCCCTCCAGCTCGGTCTTCTCCTTCTGGCACCGGTGCGCCTCGAAGCCGCCGAAGGCATCGAAGAACGCGACCCCGTCCTCGACCAGCGCGTCGTACACCCGCTGGAAGTAGTGCTTCATGGCGGCGCGCTCCTGGAAGAACCAGTAGCTGAAGTTGAATGCCTGGATCACGTCGAACGTACCGGCGTTCACCTCGAGGACGTCCTCGGGGAGGAGCTCGATACGCCGCTTCTGCGAGGGCGTAAGTGCAGCCACATTGTGCTCGTAGCCCCAGCCCAGCACCTCGGGATCGATGTCGACGCCGACCGCGCGGTTCTTCGGGCTGCGGCTGACCCACTCGCAGGCCGACAGCGCCGTGCCGCAGAAATCCTCGCGGATGTCGTGCGGCTTGCGCCCGCGCAGTGACCGGAACGTGTCCGCCACGAAGTCCAGCTCGAACTCGACCCCCTGGACGGCCTGCTGGTAGAGGTCGTGCGGGTCGACCTGGTCGGCGATGCGGGCTTTCCTGTGACGTTCTGCTCGGGCCATGGATTCGCTCGGCGGTCTTCGGGGCCGCGGAGTGTACACGCGGCGCGGCGGATGTGGCGACCGCGGTCGCCACGCGCGGGCTTCAGCTCTTGATTCCGGTGCCGCGGTGCAACAGGAACAGCGCCCATGTCGCCAGCAGGATGGCGAAACCGAAGATGATGCCAAAGGCGAGGCCGATCTGGATGTCCGACACGCCCAGGAAGCCGAAGCGGAAGGCGTTCACCATGTACAGGATCGGGTTGGCCAGGGATGCCGCCTGCCAGGAGGGCGCCAGCAGGGAAATCGAGTAGAACACGCCGCCCAGGTAGGTCAGCGGCGTGAGCACGAACGTGGGGACGATCGAGATGTCATCGAAGCTCTTGGCGTAGATGGCATTGATGAAGCCGCCGATCGCGAACACGGTGGCGGTGAAGACGGCCACCAGGATCACCACCCCGGGATGAGCGAACTGCAGGTTCGTGAACAGGGAGGCGACGAGCGTCACGAGCGCACCCACGGTCAGCCCGCGCGCGACGCCGCCGGTCACGTAGCCGGCCAGGATCAGCCAGTTGGGCACGGGCGCGACCAGCATCTCCTCGATGTGTCGCTGGAACTTGGTGCCATAGAACGACGAGACCACGTTGCCGTACGAGTTGGTGATGATCGACAGCATGATGATCCCGGGCACGATGTAGTCCATGTACGTGTAGCCGTCCATGGGCCCGATCCGTCGCCCGATCAGGTGACCGAAGATCAGCAGGTACAGGCCGGTCGTGATCGCCGACGGCAGGATGGTCTGGACCCAGATGCGCGAGAACCGCGTGACCTCCTTGATGACGATGGTGCTGAACGCGACCCAGTTGCGACGCCAGGTGCCGGGAATCGCGGTGTCGGCGTAGCTCATGCCGCCTCCCGCTGGTGACGCTGGTCCTCCACCAGGCGCATGAAGAATTCTTCCAGCCGGTTGGTCTTGTTGCGCATCGAGAGCACCTCGACCCCCTGGCGGGACAGCTCCGAGAACAGGCGGTTGATCCCCATGTCCCGCGGCACCTCCACCTCGAGCCCGCCGTCGGCACGGGGCGCCATCGTGTACCCCTCGATCGGCGCGAGGGCCTCGACGTCGCCGGTCACGCTCAGCACGAACGTCTCGCGGCTCAGCTTGTGCAGCAGCTGACCGACCGTGCCGTACTCGACGATCTCGCCGTGGTTGATGACCGCCACCTTGCGGCAGAGGCTCTCCGCCTCTTCCAGGTAGTGCGTGGTCAGGATGATCGAGATCCCGCGCCGGTTGATCTCCTCGAGGAAACGCCACATGGAGCGCCGGATCTCGATGTCCACGCCGGCCGTGGGCTCGTCGAGGATCAGCAGGCGCGGCTCGTGGACGAGCGCCCGGGCGATCATCAGGCGGCGCTTCATGCCGCCGGAAAGCTCGCGCGAAACCGCATGCCGCTTCTCCCAGAGGCCGAGCTGCTTGAGGTACTTCTCGGCCCGCTCGCGGGCCGTGCGGCGGTCGATGCCGTAGTAGCCCGCCTGGTTGAGCACGATCTGGCTCACGGTCTCGAACTGGTTGAAGTTGAACTCCTGCGGCACCAGGCCGATGGACGCCTTGGCGGCGGCCCGGTCACGGTCCAGGTCGTGCCCGAAGATCTCCACGGTACCCGCGGTCTTGTTCACCAGCGAGGCGATGATGCCGATCGCCGTGGACTTGCCCGCGCCGTTGGGCCCGAGCAGCGCAAAGAATTCGCCCTCGGCGACGTCCAGGTCGATGCCCTTCAGGGCAACGACCCCACGGGGGTAGGTCTTCTGCAGGTTGCGGATCGAAAGCGCGTTCATTGGCACGACAATGCTGGAGAGAGCCCCGCGGTCGCGGGGGCGCAGAGTGTACGTGATTGCCGACCGCCGCGTAAGACCGCGGGCATCAGCCGGCGTTGCGATTCCTTTGCCAGAGGACCTCGGCCCCGCCCTCGCGCCGGGCCAGGACGCGCCCGAAGACGAACAGCAGGTCGGACAGCCGATTGAGATAGGCCAGCGCCTGCGGGTTGACCGTCTCGCCTCGTCCGAGCGTATGCACACGCCGCTCCGCGCGTCGGCACACCGTGCGTGCCAGGTGGCACGTCGCCGCCGCCCGCCCGCCGCCGGGCAGGATGAAATCCTTCAGCGGCGGCAGCTCGCCGTTGTGCGTGTCCAGCACCTCCTCGAGCCAGGTGACCTGGGCGGGCACAATGGCGGTGTAGCCCGGCACGCAGAGCTCGCCGCCGAGGTCGAACAGGTTGTGCTGCACCTCGACGAGAGTCCCGGCCACCGCCTCGGGCAGGTCGCAGGCAAGCAGCATCCCGATCGTCGCATTGAGCTCGTCGACCGTGCCGTAGGCCTCGACCCGCGGGGAGTCCTTGTCGGTGCGGCTGCCGTCGCCCAGGCCGGTCGTGCCGGCGTCGCCGGTCCGCGTGTAGATCTTCGAGAGTCGGTGCCCCACGACAGCGCGCCCCGCATTCCTGAGCAACAGGGTCGACATTTTCCAACAGGCAGGGTACCCGGCACAATGCATTCGCCCGTGCGGGCGCCGGGCGGGGACGCAAGCCCCGGCCCCGGACGCTCGTCGCATCCGGAGACCGGCCTTGATCGGTGTACGCGTATTCTTTTTCTTCGCCTGCGGATTCTTCCTCTCGTACCTGTACCGTTCGGTCAACGCGGTCCTCGCGCCGGACCTGGTGCACACGTTCGGGCTGGGCGCCGACCAGCTCGGCTTCCTGACCAGCGTCTACCTGCTGGCCTTCGCGGGCTTCCAGCCGATCCTCGGCATCCTGCTCGACCGCTTCGGGCCGCGTCGCGTGGAGGCGGGTCTGCTCGTGATCGCCGCCTGCGGGGCCGCGACCTTCGCCCAGGCCGACGGGTTCGATACGCTCGTGATCGGCCGCGCCCTGATCGGCGTCGGCGTTTCCGCCTGCCTCATGGCGGGCCTCAAGGCCAACGTGCTGTGGTTCGACGGCCCGCGGCTGCCCCTGATCAACGGCCTGTTCATGGCCGCGGGCGGGATCGGTGCGGTGTCGGCGGGCACACCGGTCCAGCTTGCCCTCGGGGTCACCGACTGGCGCGGCGTCCTCGTGGCCGTCGCCGGCGTGACGCTCCTGCTCGCCGTCTGTCTCATGGCGGCGGTCCCGGAGCGCGACGGACCGCATGGCACGCCGAGTCTGGGCGAATTGCTGGCCGGGCTCGGGAGCGTGTATCGCAGCCGCCTGTTCTGGCAGATCGCCCCCGCGACCATGTTGTCGCAAGGCGCCATGCTCGCCACGCAGGGCTTGTGGGCAGGGCCCTGGCTTGCGGACGTCGCCAACCTGGGCCGCAGCGCCGTGGCCTACCACCTGTCGATCCTGTCGCTCGCAATGGCGGTGGGCTTCCTGCTGACCGGAGTCGCCACCGACCGCCTCGGGCGTCTCGGGATCACCGTCAAGCAGGTCGCGGGGGGCGGCATGATCCTCTTCCTGGTGGTCCAGATCCTCATCCTGCTGTTTCCGCGAGGGCCCACGCTGCTCCTGTGGTCCGCCTACGGGCTGTTCAGCGTATCGGGCATCATCACGTACACATCGCTGACGCAGGGATTCGGCGCGGCCCTGGCCGGCCGGGCCACCACGGCCGCGACCCTGGTGGTGTTCGCCTGCGCGTTCGGCTACCAGGCCGGGACCGGCGCACTGCTTGCGCATTTTCCCGGCGCGGCGCCGGGTCACTACACGGCTTTCGGCCACCGCCTCGCGCTCGGGATCACGATTGCGCTGCAGGCCGTGGCCCTCGTCTGGTATTGCCTGTTCCGCGAGCAGCGACCGCCGGACTGAAGCGCCGCGCCCCGCGCGGCCGTCACGCGGGCCCGCCTTTGGCGCGTTGATCCACGGGGGTACCATGTGGCCGTGGGCAGCCGGCCCCGAGGAACGCCGCAAGTCCCGTTTCAGAGGAAACCCGATGTCGATCGATCGCGTAGTCACCGCATTCGAAATGATGCCGAGCTGGCAGGAGCGCTATCGGCTCATCATCGACATGGGCCGCAAGCTCCCGGAACTCCCGCCGGAGCATTATGTCGACGACAACCTGCTCGACGGCTGCATGAGCAAGGTCTGGCTCACTGCCCAAGTGGACACGGATCAGGATCCGCCGGTCATGCGCTACGAGGCGGACAGCGACTCCCAGATCGTGAAAGGCCTGATCGCGATCGTGTTCGAGGTATTCAACGGTCAGACACCGGAGACGATCGTCTCGACCGACGTCGAGGCGGTATTCCGCCGGTTGGAGCTCGAGCAGCATATCTCCAGCGGCCGCCGCAACGGCCTGTCGTCGATGGTTCGGCGCGTGCGCGAGCTGGCGCAGGCCGAGCTCGCGGCCTGAGGGCCGCCCGCGTGCATCGCGGAGTCCGGACAGCGCTGGCCTCCGGCGCGCTGCTGGCCGTCGCCTGCGCCGCGACGGGCGCGCAGGGCCCCCGTCCCCTGCGGATCGGCTGGACCGCGTGGGCGGACGGCGTCTTCGTCACCCAGCTTGCCACGCGACTGATCGAGCGCGACCTGCACCAGCCGGTCGAGCTCGTGCGCGCCGGCATCGCCGAGCAGTACCAGGGCATCGCCGGCGGCCGCATCGACCTCATGCTGATGTCCTGGCAACCGCGTACCCACGCGCCCTATCTCGCCCGCGTCCGGTCGCGTGTCGAGGATCTCGGCGTCCTGTACAACGGGGCACGCCTGGGGTGGGCGGTCCCGGCATACGTGCCGCGCGACCGGGTCCGCTCGATGCGCGATCTCGCGGACCCCGGTGTCCGGCGCCACCTCGGCGGCCGAATCCAGGGCATCGACCCGGGGTCGGGCCTCATGCGCCTCTCCCGAGAGGCACTCGGCACGTACGGGCTCGGCGACTACGAGCTGGAGGCGGCCAGTGGCCCGGCGATGACGTCGGCACTGGACCGCGCGATCAAGGCGGGCGACTGGATCGTCGTGACCGCCTGGACCCCGCACTGGATGTTCGCGGCCCATCGGCTGCGCTACCTGGACGACCCCGAGGACGTGCTCGGGGGTGCCGAGGAAGTACACGCGCTGGCGCACCGCGGACTTTTCCGGGCGCACCCTCGTGTCGCCGCGATGATCGCTCGCATGTGGCTGCCGCTGGGCGAACTCCAGTCCGCCCTGCTCGATGCCCGCAACCGCTCGCAGGAGCAGGCCGTCACCCGCTATATCGCGGAGCACCCGGCACGCGTCGGCTACTGGGTGAACGGCACGCTGCCGACGCCCGCCGCCCGATGACGCGATCCGGGGGGATTTGCCTGCAGGCGCCCCCTTTGGTGTCGCATGCGTCAAACGCCACGCGGCCGGCGGAATGCGCCTTGTTGCATTTTTTTGGGGCGTGACATAATCCCGCGCCCCGTGCGGCTCCAGCGACCGCCGCGACGCGCATCCCACGACGGCCCGACAATCGACCACGACCGCCAGGCGGCCGCCCCCCCAGGAGGGAACGATGAAGATCCTGTTCGCCGACAAGTTCCAGGAAGCCTACCTCGACGACCTCGAGGCGCAGGGGCACGAGCTCGATCTCCAGCCCGATCTGTCGGCGGAAGAGCTTCCGGGGCGCATTGCCGGAGCCGATGTCCTGATCGTGCGCAGCACGAAGGTCACGCGCGCGACGATCGAGGCCGCCGATGCCCTCAAGCTGGTCATTCGCGCGGGTGCCGGCACGAACACGATCGACAAGGACGCGGCCGCCGAGCGCAACATCCCCGTGTGCAACGTCCCGGGCCGCAATGCCATCGCCGTCGCGGAACTTGCCTTCGGTCTCATCGTGTCGATCGACCGCAACATCCCCGACAATGTCATCGCGCTGCGCGCGGGCGAGTGGAACAAGAAGAAGTTCTCGAAGGCGCAGGGCCTCTTCGGCCGGCACATTGGCGTGGTGGGCCTGGGGGGCATCGGCATGGCACTGGCCCGGCGCGCGGCCGCGTTCGGCATGCGCGTGCACGTCGTGCACAAGTCCAGCCGCAGTCCCGAGGTCGCCAATGCGCTGCGCGAGATCGATGCCGAGGAAGTGAGCGACCTGAACGCGCTCGCGGCGGCCTGCGACATCCTGTCCTTCCACGTGCCGGCAACCGCCGACACGAAGGGCATGATCAACGACGAGCTCCTCGGCCACTGCCGCGACGGCGCCATCCTGATCAACACGGCACGCGGCGACATCGTCGACGACCAGGCCCTCGTACGGGCCATGGAGCGCAAGGGAATCCGTGCGGGACTCGACGTGTACAACGACGAGCCGGGCTCGGGACAGGGCGAGTTCCGCTCGCCCCTCGCGCAGCATCCGAACGTGTACGGCACGCACCACATCGGCGCCTCGACGGAACAGGCGCAGAATGCGATCGCCGAAGAGATCGTGAACATGCTCGACGAGTTCGGCCGCGGCAACCTGCTGCACTGCGTGAACCTCTGAGGAACGCGCGCGCCCTCGCGGGCGCGCGCTCAATGCAGCGCCGATCGGCGCCGCGCGACGGGAGTAGAGACTGATGACGAACCGCGTGTACAACTTCTGCGCCGGGCCCTGCACCCTGCCCCTGGAGGTTCTCGAGGAGGCGCAGCAGGAATTCGTCGATTACCAGGGCACGGGCATGTCCCTGATCGAGATGAGCCACCGCGCGCCCGAGTACGATGCCGTGCACATGGAGGCGATGCAGCTGGCGCGCGAGATATACGGCGTGCCGGACGACTTCGCGGTGCTGTTTCTCCAGGGCGGCGCGACGCTGCAGTTCGCCATGGCGCCGATGAACCTGCTCCGCCCCGGCCGGAAGGGGGCCTACGTGGGCTCCGGTTCCTGGGCGACCGGCGCGTTCAAGGACGCGCAGCTGTACGGCGACGTGTACCTCGCCTGGGACGGCAAGGACGAGAGCTACACCCGCATGCCGCACACGCACGAGATCGAGCTGCAATCCGGCACCCGCTACCTGCACGTGACATCGAACGAGACGATCGGCGGCATCCGCATGGTGGAGTGGCCGGACGTCGACGTGCCGCTGGTTGGTGACATGTCGTCCGACTACATGTCCCGCCCGATCCCCTGGGAGAAGTTCGACCTCGTCTACGGCGGCGCCCAGAAGAACCTCGGGCCGGCCGGCGCGGCGCTCGTGTTCGTGCGCAAGTCGATCCTGGCCGACTGCAACCAGCAAATCGGTGCCTACCTGCGGTACCAGACGCATGTCGACAAGGACTCCCTGTTCAACACCCCACCGGTGTTCACGATCTACATGATCGGCAAGGTGCTGAAGTGGATGAAGGCCAAGGGTGGCCTCTCCGTCATCGAGCGCGAGGCCGAGGACAAGGCCGCCCGGCTGTACGACGTGATCGACGGCAGTGACGGCTGGTACAGCTGTCCCGTCGCACGCGAGAACCGCTCCGTGATGAACATCGTGTTCCGCCTGCCGAGCGAGGATCTCGAGAAGAAGTTCCTCAAGGAATCCGACGCGGCCGGCTTCAAGAACCTGAAGGGGCACCGGAGCGTCGGTGGCTGCCGTGCGAGCGTGTACAACGCAATGACACCCGAGGGGGTCGACGCGCTGGCGTCATTCATGCAGCAGTTCCAGCAGGACAACGGCTGAAATCGCACCGAGACCCGGGCGGGAGCAAACGGCGTGACGGCAATTCGACCCTTTCAGTGCTACTACGCCAGCCCCGACCTGGCGCGGGATGTGGCGTGCCCCGCCTACGACGCGATGACGCCGGGGCAACGCCACGAGTTCGCGCTGGCACACCCGTTGAACTACCTCAACGTGATGCGCTCCACCGAGGAGTACCCGGAAGACCAGCGCCCGCCGTTCGACGAGAACCTTCAGCGCAACTCCACCCGGCTCCAGGAGCTGATCCGCGATGGCGTGTTCGTCTACAACGATACGCCGGGCGTGTACATATACCGCCTGGCCGTTGACGACCACGTCCAGACGGGCCTGATCACGGAGTTGCCGGTCGAGGAATTCGACCAGGGTGGCATTCGCAAGCACGAACACACGCGGCGCGACAAGGAAGACATCCTGATCCGCTACCGCGACAGGATCCGCGCTTCGTCGACGCCGATCTGTCTCACGTACGCGGCGGACCCCGAGATCGACCGGATCGTCGAACGGGTGCAGGAACGGCCACCGCTGATCGACTTCATATCGGACGACGGCGTATCGCAGACGATCTGGTTCGTGAGCGACGAGGACGAGATTCGTGCGCTGCAGGCCGCATTCGCGCGTTTCGATGCCCTGTACCTGACGGACGGTCACCATCGATCGGCCGTGTGCCAGAAGTGGGCCGCCAGGCGCCGCAGCGAGAATCCCGAGCACACGGGCGATGAACCGTACAACTTCGTGCTGACCGCGATCTTCCCCGATGACCAGATGCGCATCCTCGAATACAACCGCGTGGTCCGGGATCTCGACGGCCTGTCGGTGGAGGAACTCCTCACTGCCCTGGGCGAGAAGTTCGAGATCGAACCCCTGAACGTCGCGGCCGCGGCGGACGCCCGTCCCACGCGGCGCCACGAGTTCTCGATGTACGTCGATTCCCGCTGGTACCGGCTCACCGTGCGCCCGGGCGTCGTGGACGAGTCCGACCCCGTGCGGGGGCTGGATGTGTGCGTGCTTCAGCGGCACGTGCTCGCGCCGCTGCTCGGCATCGAGGATCCGCGCCAGGACCCGCGTATCGACTACGTCGCCGGCGCCTTTGGCCTCGACGAGCTGGAACGGCGCGTGCACCAGGGCTGGGCGGTCGCCTTCGCCTGCCACCCCACCTCGGTCGCCGAGCTGATGGCCATCGCGGACGCGGGCGAGGTCATGCCGCCGAAGTCCACCTGGTTCGACCCCAAGGTCCGCTCGGGGCTGCTCGTACGCCTGCGCTAGTGTCCCTTAACACAAGTTCGTCGCATGTCAGAGCCCGGCCCATGGTCCCGGGCAAGGCGCGGATCGCCGGGAAGGGTGCTTCCCTTTCCAGGAGCCGCAACGCGGCCCGGGGCGATGGACCGGGCTCCCGCAGGGCACGGGACACGGGCTGCCCCCCTTGAACGGGCTCGGCCCGAGCCCCATTTTGCTCATTGCAAGCAGGAACACGCCCGGAGCCCTCCGGGCGAGCCGCCGCTGCCCATGCGGCGCGGACCGCATGGCTGCGGATCGAGCCTCCCGGAGTGCCTCCCTACGGCGTTTCCCTATGGAGGTGACAAGCCATGAAACAGCGCTGGCAGGACTGGGCGGGACTCGTTCTTGGAGTCCTCCTGTTCATTTCCCCGTGGGTGATCGGCTACTCGGCCGTGTCCGCGGCCGCGGGCACCGCATGGGTCCTCGGCGTGGCGACGACTGTTTTCTTCGCCATCGCGCTCGGCAAACCGCAGCAGTGGGAGGAATGGGTCAACCTCGTGCTGGCCATACTCCTGCTGATCGCGCCGTTCGTATTCGGGTTCGTTGCGGTGAGTGGCGCCGCCTGGACCCACTGGATCCTCGCGATCCTGATCGGTGGCGACGCGATCTGGGCCCTGGCCGAGCCCGGAGGCAGCGCGCAAGGCGCCGCCTAGAAAGAATCGGCCGCCCGCGAGGACGGCCGCCGTGCCAGGCGCACGGCGGCC
>Ga0209918_1000261_pt1 | contig 39042 bp, 50 predicted proteins | sample SalPonD_shore_MG_FD_185712 | JGI IMG/M metagenome (GOLD analysis project Ga0209918, IMG submission 185712) | Salt pond soil microbial communities from South San Francisco under conditions of wetland restoration - Salt Pond MetaG... | ecosystem: Environmental > Aquatic > Marine > Intertidal zone... | reverse complement strand
GAAGCGGGGCCTCGACGAGGCGATGCGCCTCCTGGAGGCGTCGTGATCGCGCGGGTCCTCGCCTGGGTCGTCGACCGGCTTCCGGCCGGCGGCCCGGCGAGCCCGGCCGCGTTCCCCGAACAGAACTTCACCCTGACGGGCCACGGGGGGGTCGGGGACCTCCCCGCCTGGAAGGGCGAGACGCCCGACGGGAAGAACGTCTTCATCTCGGCCTGGGACCTCCCGTTCTGGGATCGCGTCCGCGTCCTCCTGACCGGACGGCTCTACCTGGGCGTCCAGTCCGGCTTCCACCCGCCGGTCTGGATCCATACGGAGGCCTTCGTCGAGGGCGACCCCGAGGACGGCGCGGCCCAGGAGAGGAAGGTCGAGCGCGTCCAACTGATCCGGGTGGCGAAGTGAACGCGCCGGAGCGGGACCGCGATCAGATCGACAACCTGATCCGTCAGGAGGAAGGGTCGCCCCAGGTCTGGCACGTCTACCCGATCGTCGAGAAGGGACTTCACGAGTTCCGGGTCGACGAGTGCGGTTGTCCCGGCCTCCGGTGCGTCGGGCCGTGTCCCGAGTGCCTCGCGCTGGAGGACCCGAACCCCGAGTGCTGGAAGTGCGGCGGGGACGGCGTCGTCGACGTCGAAGTCGACACGCGCCCGCTCCTGGTCGTTCACGGGTACTTCGACGACGTCGGAGGATACCTGGGCGACTTCTTCAGCCCGAAGGATCCACCCGAGCCGACGGAGGCGTGGTGAAGAAAGCCGAACTCGTGGCACTCGCCGAAGAACGAGTGCGGAAGGCGCGTGGCTCCGGGATCGAAGTGACGGCGACCCTGATCGCCGACGCGCTCCCGGCCGGAGAGGTCCGAAGTGTCGCGGTCCAGGCGCACTCGGACGGGAAGCGGTTCGCCTGGATCGACTTCGTCCAGTACAAGCCGGCGAAGGTCTACCTGTAGAACCCAGAAGGGGGGAACACCATGTCCAGCGAGAACGAGCGCCGAGTGACCGACGAGGTCCTGGAGGCCTGCATCGCCGCGTGTGAAATCGCGGCCCTCCACACGCCAAGCCCGATGGTCAACAGGCGTATGCGGGAGGTCCGGGAGAAGCTCGCTCGGATCCACGACCGCCGGGGCGCGGCCAGGGCGGCCGGGTCGCGCGTGGACCCCGACGATACGATCGAGAGGCGCGCCCAGGTGATCGAGGACCTGAACGCCCTCGCCCAGATCCTCGCGCGCCCCTCTCCGGCGCTCGCGCGGGTCCGGAGGTACGTCGCCCACGTCCAGACCACGATCGACTACCTCGCGCATGACCTGGAACAGGAGCGGGCGAAGGTTCTCCGGCTGGAGGATCGGGTCGACGACGAGAAGATCGTCGCGGACGGCCGGCTCGACGTCGTTCGCAACCTGGAAGACCGGCTCCGCAAGGCGAAGGGGGCGGCGAAGGAACACGCCGCCGGCGAGAAGGCCGCCCTGGCGGTGATGATCGAGTTCGCCGCCGAGTCGCCCCTGGGAGCCGCCCTGAACGTCGTCCACAGGTTCCAGGGCGAGGACGGCCTGAAGTATGAACTCGCCAGGAGCGCGATCGACGCCGTCCAGGCCCGATCGAAGATCGAAGTCGAGTTCGATCGCCAGCGAGAGAGAGAGGGGGGACTACAGGGGGGTGAGAGAGAGTCCCCCCAGGAGGTAGGGGAGTAGAGATGGGAAAGAAGAACTACCCGACCTGTGGCGACGCCGGCGGAACGAACGCCCACGGAGAACCGTGCCGGGTTCGCGTCCAGAACGAGGGCGAACGCTGTCACTACCACCCCGAAATCCAGGGGGAAGGCCCCCCTGACAGCGTGAAAGCCGATGTACAAAAGGCGATCGAGGCGATCCTGGAGGACGCGGCCGGACGGGTCGAGGACGTGGTGAACGACTCGCCCGACTGTCCGAGCTACGCCACGATCCGCCGGCGCGTCACGTCGAGCCCTGAACTGACCGAACTGTGGGACGCGGCGGTCGAGGCCCGGCGGCCGACCCAGTTTGAGCGCCTGACCGAGTCCATGCTGGAACGCGCGATCTCCGGGAAGACCTCGGCGGCCGAGACGATCTACCTTCACGTCAACCTTGCCCGTCAGTTGGGCCAGAAGGACCGCTGGCAGGACCTCCGTCGCCTGGACGTCACGAGCGGGGGGACGCGCCTCGCCCTGGGGGCCGCGCGAGCCCTCCTGGGGGACGGCGACGACGAGGACGAGGTCCCCGAGTCGATCCCCGAGCCGGTCGTCGTTCGCGGCGGCCTCCTGGACGGCCAGGGGAACGGCAACGGAGCGCACCCGTGATCTGCCGATGGTGCGACCGAGAGGCGGTCTACATGGTCGAGGTCGAGCCCGGCGTGTGGGAGCACGAGCGGATCGACGCCCACCTGACCGTCCCAGTCCGCCAGATCCGGCCCCCCGTCGAAGTGGGGGCGTGCCGCACACACAAGCCGCTTCTCAATCCTCACGTCGAGAAGCACCTGGAGCCGCAGACCTCCCTCGACCTGTAGTGGCGCGCCGGCCCGCCCTCTCGGACCTGGAGGCCCTCGACTGGGCCTACTTCTCCGACTACGATCGGCCGGCCGCCCTGATGCACGCCCGCGAGCCTGGAGCGGTCGCCCTGGTCGACAAGGGCCTCCGATACGACGGTCGGCCGGTCCTCCGTCTCTACACGGCCTCGGCTGAACTGACGAAGAACGTCGCCTCCCTCCTGGGCGTCCACCCCCGCCACGCCTCCGGGCGCTGGGTCGACCTGATGGGCGCGCCCGTGATCGTCGCCCTCGACCTCCTGAAGTGACACGCTCCGTCGAGGCCGTCCACGACGGGATCCGCGCCACCCTTCGCGATCCCGTCCTGTTCGCGAGGCGTGCGCTCCGTCACCGGACGTGGTGGACCCAGGAGAGGCTCCTACGCGCTCCGCTTCACCACGATCGGATCGCGGTCAAGGCGTGCCACAAGTCGTCGAAGACCTTCAGCGTGGCGGAACTCGTCCTGTGGTGGCTCGTGCGCTACCCGGACGGGAAGGTCGTCACCACGTCCCCGAACTTCCGACAGGTGAAGCGGAACCTGTGGTCGGAGATCGGGACAATGGCGCGGACGTGCCGGATCGCCCTCCCCGAGCCGAATCAGACCGAACTCACGCTCGGCCGGAAGAACTGGGCGATCGGCGTCGCGACCTCTCGGGACGTGGACTTCGCCGGGTTCTCGGGCCGGATCCTCGTGATCATCGACGAGGCCCCAGGCGTGGGGGACGCGATCTTCGACGCGCTGAAGGGCGTGCGGGCCGGCGGCCGGGTCACGGTCGTCATGTTGGGGAACCCGATCATCCTGGGCGGCCCCTACCACGAGGCCTTCACGAAGGGGCGCGGGCGCTGGCACACGATCACGATCAACGCCTTCGACACTCCGAACGTCCGCCCGCTCCTGGGGGGCCTGGACCCGCACGACACGGCCGACGAGGTCCTCGTGAAGGCCCTCTCCGAGCACACGGAGCGAGACTTCGCCGAGGCCGTGATCTTCCCCGACCTCGTGCGCGCCGAGTGGATCCTGGAGATGTGGGAGGACGAGGGGCCGGGGACGCTCGACTGGGAGGCCCGCGTGATGGGGCGGTTCCCGAGCGTCGGTCTGGACACGATTGTCGACAAGATCGACCGCGTAGAGGCCGCCAGGAAGGACAGGCGGGTCGAACCCGGCCCCGTTCAGATCGGGATCGACGTCGCCAGGGGCGGCGGGGACGAGACGGCGGTCTGTGTCCGGCGTGGGGACACCGTCCTGGAGATCGACGGCACCCGAAAGGGCTTCCCGTCGAACGCCGGCTTCGTGAAGAACCGGATCCGCTCCTGGAAGGACCGCGAGGGGTGGGGCGTGGAGTCTGTGAAGGTCGATTCGGCGGGCGATCACTCGATCTTCGATCAGCTTCGCGCCCAGGAGTACGCCTTCCCCGTTCACGGGATCAACGTCGGCGAGAACCCCTGGGGGAAGAACCGATCGGAGCGCCGGAAGGCCCGCGAGCGATACTTCAACCTGAAGGCCCAACTGTGGGCCAACCTGCGCCAGCGGGCGAGAGACGGTAGACTACGGGGCGTCGACGACGACGAGGCGCTCGCCCAACTCTCGGCCGTGCGGAAGGAAACATGGCACGACGGATCGATGCGCGTCGAGAAGAAGGCTTCGCTGGAATCGCGCGGCGTCGGGTCGCCTGACCGGGCCGAGGCCGTGATGCTCGCCTTCGCCGAGCCGCCGGATCGTGGTGGCTCCCTGAAGGACCTGGAACCCGCCCGGAGAGGGTAGGAGGACAACCGTGCCGACAAGCGCCTGGGTCGAACAGCGGCACCCGCAGTACAACTTTTGGAGGGCAACGGAGAAGTCCCAGAGGGCGAGCTACATCGCTCGCCGGAAGGACCTCGTCCCGTACCTCGTCCCGTACATCTTTGAGATCACCGACGAGAACGAGGGCGACCCGACGAAGCTCGCCAGGGGCGACCTCGGGTACGGCCTCTCGGTGAACGAGTCGTATCTGTCCGACATCCTGGGACACGTCCGGAACGCGGCGTCGAGCTACTCCTGGGGACTCCTGGCCGACGAGGAACCCGACGTCGCCACGTCCGGCGCGCCCCCGGCGGGGACCGTCGCCCTCTCGATCTGGGAGGACGCGACGAACACGAACGTCTCGTGGAGGAACTTCTTCCTCCGGAAGGTCCTGGAGTGGCAGTTGACCTCCCCCGGCGGCTTCGTGATCGTCGACGCGCCCCAGGGTCGGCCCCAGTCGGCCGCCCAGGACGCCCAGTTCCGGCCCTACCTCCGGTTCGTCCAGTCGTCCTTCCTCCTGGACGCCGGCCGCTCCCGGAACGGGTTCAGGTGGATGAAGTTCGTCGAGTCGATCGACGAGAGGACCTGGGACGACGAGGGCGGGGAGTTCACGTTGCGCTACCTCGTCTACTCCCTGGAGGGACCGGAGGACGAGGCCCACACGGTCGTCCGTCGGTTCACGGAGAAGGGCGACCCGATCGTCCCCGAGGTCCCCGACGATCAGTTGACCGAGGACGGCCAGGGGATCGACCTGGGCGTGTTCGTCGATCGCCAGGGGACGCCCACGCTCCCGATCGTGCCGGCCACGTTCGGCGAGCACCCCGACGTCCCGTGGCTCGGCTCCGGCCTCCTGATGGGCCTCGACGACATCGTGATCGACATCTTCAACACCGTCTCGGAGATGCGCGAAGGCTACCGGGACGAGGTCTGGAGCCCGTTCGTCCACGTCGGCCCGGAGCCCTCGTCCGTCCGTGACCTGATCGTGGGCGGGTCGAAGTTCATCGCCCTGGGTGACGAGGACAACGTCTCTCTCACGCGGCTGACCGCCGACGCGGCGGCCGTCGACTCGGGCATGGCACAGGTGAAGATCGCCCTGGACGCATGGCAGGAGTCGGCGAAGCGGAAGGCGGCCGACGCCCAGGCTCGCGAGATGTCCGGGATCGCGCTCCAGGCCGACTTCCAGTTGTCCCTCGCGCCCCTACTCCGGGAGGTCGCCGAGACGCTGGACGACGTGGAATCCGGCGTCATGTGGATCGTCGCCCAGTTCGTCGACCGTGAAGCCCGTGTGTCTGATCTGGCGGGGATGGGCGTCGAGCGGAACCGCGACTTCCGCCCCGAGGAAGAAGCCTCGCGGATCAACCGCATCGTCGGGGATGCAACGAAGTCGTTCGGTCGGTTCCCGAGCGCCGAGGCCCTGTCCGAAGCCTTCATGCGGATGGTCGAGTCGTCCGACATGATCGACCTGGACGAGACGATCCAGGTGGGCCAGGGCGAGGGGGCCGAGCAAGTGTCCCGGCGCGAACTGATCCAGCGTCAGGTCCGTGACGGGTTCTCCCAGATGATTGAGGCCCAGAGGAACCGCGATCAGGGAGGCGTCCCGCTCGCGTTCGGAGGGTAGGTGCCGAAGCCGCCGACAGGGGCCTACCGCGAGGCCCTGACGAAGGCGAGAGGGATCGCCGCGCGGATCACCGAGGAACGGGGGAACAGGATCCTCTCGGCGGTCCAGGCCTACGGCCTCGGGATCCAGCGAGCGATGTCCGGGGACGCCCTCCAGGGGGTCTCCCAGTCGGAGGCCCTGTCCCGGTCGTATCAGATCATCGCGGGGCAGGCGGGCCGGCTCCAGGGGGAGCTATGGCAGGCGACGGCCGAGGGCCGGTCGACGGCCTTCACGTCGATCCTCCACCAATGGCGGAAGACCCAACGGCTGATCCTGGAGGACCTGGGGACCGACCTTCACGCCCTGGGCGGCCTCCGGGCGGCCGACATCTCCCTCGTCAACGCCTTCGATGCGATCGGGGCCGCCCAGAACTGGCGGACGCTGATCCAGGCCCACGTCGCGAACGCGGCCGAGGAAGCGAATCAGATCGTCCGCCTGGGCATGGCCGAGGGGGTCACGGCCGACGAACTCGGGCGTCGCCTCCGGAAGTACGTCACCGGGTCCGAGGACTTCCAGGGAGCCTTCCAGGGCATCGAGACGGCGACCGGCCGGGTGGCGAAGATCGACCTTCGACAGGTCCCCGGCGGCACGCGCGGGGCGGCCCGAGAGATGGTGCACAACGCGAACAGGATCGCCTTCTCGGAGATCCAGAACGCGCGGTCGGAAGCCGAGCTTCAGCACTTCATACAGGATCCGTTGACCGAGGCGGCCCGTTGGGTCCTGTCCCCGAACCGTGGGATCAGCTTCGATCCGCCCGACGAGTGCGACGTCATGGCCGACGCCGACTTCTACGGGATGGGCGGCGGGGTCTATCCCCTGACCCAGTTCCCCGGACCGCCCCACCCTTGGGATAGGTGCGAACGCGAGCCGGTCACCCGTGACTTGAAGAACGCGAAGGACCCGAAGCCGCTCCAGGTGGAGAGGAAGCGGTCGGCCTCCCAGGTCCAGGTCCCCCAGTCCCACAGACTCTCCGAGGCCAGGATCGGCCGGATCCAGGCGAACGTCGACCGTGCGCTCGTCCAGGGGGAAACCGCGATGCGGGGCCTCGCGGACGCGGTGAAGACCGGCACCCCGATCCGCGTCCTGAACGGCGTCCTCCAGGAAACGGCCGCGAAGGCGGCGGGGCAGGAGGCGCTCGCACGGTCCGCCGAGGACATCGCGAACGAACTGACCGAGGTCCGATCGAAGGCCGAGGGTGTCCGCCAGCGCGTCGCGGCGCGGAAGGAGGCGATCGAGAAGAAGTTGGAGGAAGTGCGGGCGCGGTCGGGGATCGAGAAGGCGAAGGCCCTGAAGGACGATCTAAGCAACCGGGTTGACGCCGCGTGGAAGAGGAAGGAGGACACGGCCAAGAGAGTCCTTGACCTGAACTGGGAGATCGGGAAGACCGAGCGCCAGATCCAGGTGATCCGGGAGCGGGGCGGCTCCCAGGAGGCGATCGACAACCTGACCGAGTTCCTCCAGAAGAAGCGGGTCGCCCTGGAGAAGGCGACGGAGGAAGCGAACGCCGCCCAGGAGTCCTATCGGTCGATCTCCGAGCGGCTGACCGAGGCGCGCAAGGCTTACGGCGAGGCGATCCGGGACCCCGAGTATGAACGTCTCGCCCAACAAAAGTCGGCCCTCCGGAAGCACGAGTTCCAGGTCAACCGTGCCGAGCGGAACGAGATGCGGAAGGTGATGAAGCGCCCGCCCGAGCGCCGGAACACCGTGAAGGTCATGCACCGGCTCCGGAAGAACCGGAAGCAGATCGAGGAAGGGATCGAGGGCTTCCGCGACCTCGTGGACAAGAAGTACCTCGACGGCCTGACGCTGGAGGGGAAGCCGGCGTCCTCGTCCCGCGCCTTCTACAGGAACGGGAACAAGTCGGTCAACTTCCACCCCGACCGCCGGAGCCCGGACACGATCATTCACGAGATCGCCCACGCGATCGAGTACGAGCACCCCGAGGTCGCCAGCGCGACGGCGGACTTCTTCAGCGAGAGGACGGCCGGGGAGGCGCTCCAGAAGCTCCAGGACCTCCAGCCCGGATTCGGATACAGGAGCTACGAGGTCGCGAAGCCGGACGACTTCTACAACCCCTACGTCGGGCGGGTCTACAAGGGAGGACCGGCGACGGAGATCGTGACGATGGGACTTGAGCGAATGTGGCGGGACCCCCTGGACTTCTGGGAGGAAGACCCCGGCCACTTCACCTTCACCTGGAAGATTATGACGGGGGCGTTCTGATGAAGCTCACGATCACCTGGGAGGCCGAGAACATTCGGGCCACATACGACTCCCCCCCGACCGAGGAAGGCGACGACCCGACCTGGGAGGTCGGCCCGCTGGAGGACGACGTCGAGCCCTCGACCCGGATCATGGACGCGATTCGGCGCGACCTCCGGTTCTTCTTCGGCGTCGAGTTCCGGGAGGTCGAGTTCGACGCACAGGCTCCGGCCGCCGACATCCTGAAGGCGAAGGCCGAGAAGATCGCCGACGTCTGGCCGGGGGCGACCTGGGAGATCGAGTACGAGCCCGGCGAGGACCCCGCGAAGCTCCCCGAACGGATCTACTGATCCGCCGCTTCTTCCCCTGTCCGGCGTGCGCCCCGAAGGGTTCCGGGCTCGCTCCTGGGGGCGGCCCGTGTCCGCGTTGCGAAGGTGACGGGGGCGTCCTCCTGGAGGTTCGGTTCGGGCCTGGGATCGTGATCCGCGTCCTCGATCCTGATCGCGTCGGACTTGACGAGGTCCCGAGTACGCCCGAGGATAGGACCTGACGACCGCCCTCCCTCGTGGCGGAAGTAACGGGGAGCGCCGACCCCCTCCCGGCTGAAACTGGAGGGAGCCGCCTACGGCAGGCGAGAAGACAACCGCCACCCGCCCAGGCTTCCCGGCCTGGGGCAACCGGACGAAGGGGCCAGGATGCCGATCACAACGAAGACGACGGTCGAAGTCGACGGCGAGGAACGCGAAGTCGAGGTCACGCTACCCGACGACGCACTCTCCGAGGCCGGGCTTGTCTCGGCCGACGAGATCGATAGTCGGTTCCAGTCGCGCTTCTCCGAGGAACTGGATAAGCGAGTCAGGAACGCGACGAAGGGCCTCGTGAAGCCCGACGAACTCGCGAGCGACGACGACCGCCTCCGGGAACTGCGGCCGGACCTATTCAAAGGGGACGGCGACGGGATCCCGGACGACCGCCTGGAGGAACACTTCCATGCCTGGGAGCGGAAGCACCTTCAGCCGCTCCAGGAGAAGGTCGAGACGCTGGAGGGCGAGAACGGGAAGCTCCGGACCGACCGGGTGGACCGTGACGTCCTTCAGGCCTTCGGATCCGAGGACGTTGTCGAGGACGCGGGACAGCGAGAACTGATCCGCGACTACTACTCGCGGCGAGTCAGGTACTCGCCCGAGCACGACGCGACCTTCCTCCTGAACGAGGACGGAGACTTCGTCGCCTCCGGGGATGGTGATCAGCCCTACCTGACTGTCGCCGAAGACCTTGCGTTGAAGCGACAGGACGGGGACGGGAAGTACGCCTCCTGGTTCAAGAGTCGTTCCCGTGGTGGTGGCGGGTTTGAGGGCTCCGAGAACTCCGACGGTCGGAAGTTCTCCGGGGTCGCCTACAAGTCCGATCTCCAGGGTGAGACGCCGCAGGAATCGCGAGCGAATCGTGTGGCGTTCATCAACGAGCGCGGGTACGACGAGTGGGCCAAGCTCCCGGAGAAGCGTCCCCAGGAGTAGTCGGCGACCCTCACAGGCCCGGCCTCCTGTCGCGCCCCTCCGGGGTGAATAGGACACCTGTCGACAGGAGGCACCCGTGGCTATCGGCACCCTTGCGGACTTCAAGATCAATCCCGATCAGTTCTTCGGCGGCATGGTGGAGACGGCGACCCAGAACGTCGCCGCCTTCAACGGCGCGTCGCGGAACGCCCTGATCCTCGCCCCCGGCGCGCACACGGGGCAGTATCAGGAGGAACACTTCATCACCTACGGCGGGTCGACCGTCTCTCGGCGCGACCTGACCTCGACCGCCGGCGTGACCCCGAACGGAGTCTCGATGGACGACTTCATTCGGGTGAAGGCCGACCGGAAGATCGGTCCCCTCTCCCACACGCGCGACGCCTTCGTGAAGATGGGGATGAACCCGGACGTCTTCTCGTCCTGGATCGGCGAACAGGTCGGGCCGGACGTCCAGGCCGACTACCTGAACAACGTGATCGCCGCCCTCGTGGCGTGCCTGACGAAGCAGGCCTCCACCCTGGAGGATCAGTCGGGTACGGGTACGCTGACGACCGCGATGCTGGCGAAGGCGCTCCGGAAGATGGGCGACCGCGCCGGCCGGGTCGTCGCCTGGGTCATGCACTCGACGCCCGCCTTCGACCTGTTCGAGGATCAGATCGCGAACTACGTCGGCGGGATCGGTTCCTTCCTGATCATTCAGGGGAACACGGCGACCCTCGGGAAGCCCGTGGTCGTGACCGACTCCAGCGACCTGATCGAGACGGGTACGCCGGACAACTACTACACTCTCGCGCTCGTCGCCGGTGCGGCCGGGGCCTGGGAGTCCGAGTCTCGTTTCGTCGACTCGACCCTGAAGGGCCACGAGGAAGAACAGTTCCGGCTCGTCGTGAAGGGCGAGTACGCCTACACCGTGGGCGTGAAGGGCTTCGCCTACGACGAGGCGGCCGGCGGGGCGAACCCGACGAAGGCCACCCTGGCGACGTCCGCCAACTGGAACCTCGTCGCGAACTCGATCAAGGATGCGGCCGGGGTCGCGCTGAAGACCCAGTAACGGCCGACCGTGGAGGTAGGGGGCCTGGGGAAGCGCCCAGGTCCCCGCCTCTCACTTCTTCTCCCACGGAGGGACTGAACCGTGCGCGTAATCATCATCGCCCGCCCCGACTCGATCCCCGCCGCCCGCGTCCTGGCAACACGGATCGCGGCCGACCGAGGCCACACGAGCGCCCAGATCCACAACCGGGACGCGAACCGATGGGACCCGGCCGAGATGGAGAGGGCCGACCTCGTCCTGGTGGAGAAGGACCTGGACGATGTCCTCGACGCCTACGAGCGCGTGAACGACGCGATCCGGGAGGCCGATGGGACCCCGATCGAGGTCCTGGAGTTCGACCCGGAGAACCCGTCCGAGGCACGAGAGGACAGCGCGCCCGAGGCACGAGAGGACAGCGCGCCCGAGATGGTGCGGGAAGTCCTCCCCGGCGTGACCGATCTCGTGATCGCCCTGGAGGACGTCGAGCACCTTCTGGATTCCGAGTCGGCCACCTTCACCGACATCGCCGAGGCGATCCTGGCGAGCCTGAAGGGCGAGGACCTCCCGGAGCACCTGAAGCCTCTCCCGTCCGAGAAGGGCGGCCAGGAGTCCGACCCGGAGCCCACGCCCCCGGAGATCACCCTTCTCGACGACTTCCCGGCCGTGGACAAGCTCCGTGGCGCGGGCCTGTCGACCGTGGGCGACGTCCGCCGGTTCGGCGACGTGACCCAGATCAACGGGATCGGGGACGCGACGGCCGAGAAGATCGCCGCCGCCCTCGACGAACTGGAGGCCTAGGGCATGGAGAGCGCCTTCCGATACGTTCTTCTCCCGCTCGCCGAGAGGACCGACACCTACTACCCGTTGACCGCGCGGGAGGATGTCGACCTGGAGCAAGGCCTGTTCGCCACGCTCCGGCTCACGACATGGAAGGCGCGCGTCCGGGTCCTGTCGGTCACGAACTCCGTCACGATCGAGATCCAGGCGAGTCCCTGGGGATCGATGGACAGCGCGTTCGCGACCAAGTTCACGAAGACCTACAACGCCCAGGCGAACGAGACGGTCGGGTCCACGGCCGCCGGGGACGACAACGACTGGGCGACCGCTCCCGACGAGGGCGACACTTGGCTCCGTGCGGCCGTGACCGCCCAGGACGGGGCCTACGTCGCCGAGGTCGAGGCATGGGCGACCCTGTTCGATCCGGCCGCCGGCGCGAACGACCTCGACCTCGTCAGTAAGGAACTGCGGAATCAGAACGACACGGACCGCACCCGCATCATCCGCACGGCCGAGAGGATGATCCTGACCCGGAAGCTCGATCAGAACCGGCGCGGACTTCTTCTCCCCGACAAGCCGTTCCGGCTGACCTACCCGAAGGCCCAGGACGCGGTGAAGGCGGCGATCGCGGCCCAGGCTGACTTCCTCCTGGAACGCTACCTCCTGTCCCGGTCCCAGGACGCATCCTCGCTCGTGTCGCTCCGCAAGATGGGCGAGTTCGCGGACGACGTGGACGCGATCCTCCGGCCGTTCCAGGAGACGGAGGAAGACCTTCGATGGGTCCACAGGTAGGGGGCGCGCGTGCCGGCGAAGTCGGGTGGCCTGGACGTCGAGTTCGTAGGGCTGAAGGAAGCCCTCGCGAAGCTGGAGGCGAAGGGGAAGAAGGCGCGGGACCTCACGAGCGCGTTCCGGCGGTTCGATCGCGAGTCGGTCCGTCCCTTCCTCGACGAACAGTTCCAGACCGCCGGCGCGTTCGGCGGCCACCCCTGGGCTCCCCTGAAGGCGTCCACACAGAAGAAGCGGCGGCGGCCGGGCGGGAACAGGGGCGGCGTGGATCACCCCCTGTGGGACACGGGGAATCTGCGGTCGAAGCTCCTGAACCGGCCGATCCGGCTGATCACACGAGACGAGTACCGGCGGGGGACCGACGTCCCCTACGCCCGGCACGCGGGGGGACCGGACACGGACCGTCCGATCTTCCCCGAGGGTCCCGTCCCGGTCCTGGAGGCGGGCCTTCTGGCGGCCCTGGAACTTCACTTCGCTGAATGACGAGGCAACGCCGGTGCCTCCTGTGCGGGCGCTGGATAGGAGCGGGCGGGACGCACGTCTGCGGCGGGAAGGGGAACGCGAATGATCGTAGAAAGCGTGAAGATCGTAGCCGACGCCCTGGCGGACGCGACGATCGGGGTGAACGCCCAGATCCCGACCGTCCCCAGGTTCGCCGGCCATGATCAGCCGCCCAACGTGAAGAACGTCCTGACGATCTTCGACGACGAGCGGACGGCCAGCGAGGAAGACCCGGCCGACTGGCCGGCGCTGATCGTGACCGTCGGGACGCCCTGGAGCCTCGACGGGTTCCCGCTGACCGACAACCTCCAGGGCAGGGGCGGGGGAGTGTCCGTCCTGTACTACACCCGGAAGCCCGACTACGAGGTCGCGCTACGGGACGGGTACTACACGATACGCGCGGCCCTGTGGACCCTGGTCGACCTGTTCGATCCGGGGAGGGCGGGAAGCGAAGCCGACCGGGTTCAGAACGGGATCCAACTGGAGGCGCTGACCGGACACACGATGGGACTGACCGGGCGGCGACTGGACTCGGGGGCCGTGACGGCGCGCCTCGATTCCCAGTTCCAGGCCCGCGAACTTCTTCCGTAGGAGGCGACCGTGACGAGGTACAAGCTGAAGGGTCAGGTGATCGAGGTTCCGAGCGAGGTCGAGAAGAAGGGCGCGGACTCCGTCCGCCACCACGTTCTCGATCGGGCCTGTCCTCGGGGGAACGGCGACGAACCCCTGGAGGATGCGGACTGGCTCCTACCCTTCGATCCGCGTGACGTGAACGCGGACGAGATGCGTTCCCGCCTGGAGGACGAGGCCGTGGAGGATCCCGAGGTCCTCGGCTTCCTCCGGGCGATGGAGGGCCGCACGACCGCCAGGGCGGCGATCGAGGCCCACATCGCGAGCCTCCAGGACGAGGAGGAAGCCTAAATGGGTACGAAGGTAGCGAAGACCATTGTCCGCCACGGCCTCGTCGTGGCGCTGGAGGGCTCGTATGACGAGGGGTACGGGACCACGAACCCGGACAGCGCGACCGACGGCGTCGAGCCCGAAGGTCCGATCGAGGTTCCGCCCGACTACGCCTTCGGCGGGGAGCGGGACACCGGGGCCGGGGCCGGCACCGGGACGCTCCGTAGGGGGGCGGCCTCGGGCAGGTTCGGCGCGATCTCCATCCCGTCCCTGTTCCGGGGACCGGGGTCGGCCTACGCGCTGGCCGGCGACCTGGAACTGAACGCGCTTCTCCAGGCGTGCGGTCACGTCGCGACCGTCGATTTGACCGCCGGGTCCGAGACGATCGAGTACGCGCCGACGACCGACCTCGCGAACCTCGCGTCGATCGCGGCAGGGTTCTACACGCGCGGCCAGTTGGCGAAGGCGACGGGCGGCTTGGGGAGCCTGAAGGCCGAACTGAACGATCAGGGATTCCTCCTGTTCACGTTCGACTTCAGCTTCAAACTCGCCGACCCGTTCACCGACGTCGCTCGACCGTCGATCACGCTCCAGTCGGGGATCCATCCGACGGCGACGAACATCGGGATCCAGATCGGGAACTACGTCGCGATCCTCCGGTCCTTCGCCTTCGATCAGGGGCGTCAGGTGGCCGGTCGGAACGACTACGGCGGCGGCGGCCACGCCGGCTTCGCGCCGGGGATCGTCGAGCCGCGCGTGACCATGACGATCGAGGCCCCGGCCCTGGCGGCCTCGACGCCCTGGCACACGGCGACGGAGTTCGACCCCGACAGGTTCTACGAGGACGCGATCGAGGCGGCGATCGACGCGACCTTCGGGGGGACCCAGTACAATCAGGTCGGGTTCAACGCTCCACAGGCGCAGTTGATCTCCCCGCCGAGCCCGTCGAACGACGGCCCGACCGCGACCTGGGACCTGGAGTTCCAGCTTCCGCCGAGCGCGCCGGCGGCGGACGACCACTACACCTGGACCGCGAAGTGATCGACGCGGTCGCCTACGAGGACGCCCTTCGGCGTCCCTCCATCGTCGTCCGGAGGGGCGTCGTCGGGCGGATCCTCGTCCGGCTCGTGAACCTTCTCCCAGCGGTGAACCTCGACCCCGAGCGGAAGAAGTACGTCGGACGGCTCCTGTCCCACCCGGAGTTTGAGGCGTTCCGAGCGCGCTTCATGGCGCTGGACGACCTCCCGGAGGACGCCCAACCGAAGGCCGCCGAGAAGGCCCTGTGGGACTTCTGTGTGGCGCAACGGATCCCCCCCGACAAGGTTCGGCGGCTTCCTCGGCCGGTCCAGGAGGCGGTCGTCGCGGATTTTTTCATTTCCCAGGCGAGGGCGAACGGGGCGGACCTGAAGGATCTCCCGGAGGCCTGGGCGGGAGCGGTCGAACAGGTGGCGGACAAGGTCCGGGAGGAAGGGTGGAACCTCCGGGACACCGTGGACCTCGTGCGGACGGGGAAGGTGACGCGGAGGACTGGCCTGAACTGACGACGCAAGCCCTCCGGCCCGAGTACCTGGAGCGGGCCGATCATACCGAGGCCGACCTGGAGCGGGTCACGGTCGCGCACTTCATCGACCGCTTCGGCCCCCACCTGTATTTCGGATGGAACACGATCACAACGCGGGAGGACCTCCGGACGAGGGACGGGTGCATCCCCTGGAGGTTGTTCTACGCCCTGGCCGGCGACCTCCCCGCGACCTGGGCGAACGACCGCCTGATCCTGTCCCAGGGGATCGGGATCGCGATCGACGTCGCGTTCGCCGAGACGAAGGCCGAGGCGAGCCGGAAGGTCGGGGTCGTCCTCGACGAGGCGTTCCCAGGATTCCAGGCCTTCCAGGCGAAGACCCGCAACGGTAGGAGCTGACAATGGGCGAGACGGTTCTGTCCCTGGTCGTGAAGGCGAAGGACCTGACCGGGGCGGTCCTGAAGAAGACCGAACGCGGCCTCCGTGGCTTCGCGGCGCGGACGCGGGAGCGGTTCGCCCGGCTCCGCGCGGCGGTCTTCTCCGTCCGGGGCGCGATCGCGGGACTGGCCGCCGGGGCGGTCCTGGAGCGGCTCGCCCAGAAGTTCGTCGAGAAGTTCGGGATCCAGGAGGAAGCCGTGAACCGGCTCCGGGGCGCGCTGATCGACGCGGGCCACGACGGGTCCGAGGCCCTGAAGCTCCTGACCGAGAACGCGACCGCGCTCCAGCACGCGACGACCCAGGGCGACGAGTCGATCATCGCGGCCACGGCCGCCCTCTCCCGGATGGTGCCGGCGCTGAACCCGGAGGGCCTGAAGAAGGCCCAGAAGATCGTCGTCGGCCTCGCCGATCAGTTCTTCAACGGCGACACCGAGCGGGCCGCCCAGTTGCTCGGGAAGACTCTCCGGTCCAGCACGAACGCTCTCGTCCGGTACGGGATCGAACTGGACGTGACGGCGTCCGCCCAGGAGAAGGTGAATCAGCTTTTCCCCGAGACGGTCAACTTCTTCCGGGCCGCCGAGGACAGGGCGAAGGGCGTCCGGGGCCGGCTGAAGCAACTGGGGAACGCCTGGGGCGACCTGGAGGAACAACTGGGCGGCGTGATCGTCACGGCCGGCACGCTGAACGAGGACGCGACGACCCTGACCGAGAAGCTCTACGGGTGGACGGAGGCGATCAAGCGGAACCGCTCCCAGATCGCCGCCTGGGTCGACTTCGCGATCCAGTCCGGGAAGTTCGTCGGACAGGTCTTCGTGACCCTGACCCGGCTCGCGTTCAACACGGGGCAGGCGATCGGGAACTTCATCCGCGTGGCGACCTCCGAGTTCCTGGGCCACGTCTCGACGCTCGTGAACCTCGCGATCGACGGCCTGAACAAGGTCCTCGACGGGATCAACAAGATCCCCGGCGTGAACTTCGACTTCCGGATCGAGCGGCTCCCCGCCCAGGCCTTCTTCCGGGACGCGAACACGTCCCTGGAGGCGATGAAGGCCAACATCATGGACGGGGTGGACTCGGTGAAGGACCTCGCCGGGGCCTGGGAGGACGCGCATCAGGCGGCCGGCCGCGCCCAGAACGCGGCGAAGGGCGTCGCCGATCAGGCCGAACGTGCGGCCCAGGCCGGCGGCGGGGGTGGCGGCGGGGGCGGCGGAAGCGTGCCCGACTGGGTGAAGGGTCCGATCACACCCCAGTCGTCGCGCTCCCTGGGGACCGTCGATACCCTGGCGACCTCCGGGCTCGCTGACGCCCCGAAGCACCTGAAGGACCTCCAGGATCAGATCATCAACGTCCAGCACGCCGGCGTCGACGCGGGGAAGGCGATGCTGAACTTCGGCGATACCGCGTCGAAGGCCTTCTCGGGTGCCCTGGCCGGGGCGATCTTGGCGGCCGACGGGATGCGCGACGGCTTCCTGGGCGCGCTCGCGAAGATGGCGGCCGGGAAGGGCGCGTTCTACCTCGCCGAGGCGGCGGGCGCGCTCGCCCAGGGAATCCTCGGGGACCCGCGCGGCTTCGCGGCGGCCAAGCAATACACGGTCGCGGCGGGCCTCATGTTCGGGCTCGCGGCGGCCCTGGGAGGCGCGGCGGCGGCCGTCTCGGGTGGCGGGGGCGCGGGAGGCGCGGCCGGGGGCGCGGCGGCGAACGCGGCGAACTCCCAGGTCGAGGGAGCGGGGAACGCGAAGAAGCCGCCGGGGACGATCAAGGTCGTGGGCGGGCTCCTGGACATGAACGACCCGAGGCAGGCCCGCGCACTCTCGGCCGCCCTCTCCCAGTTGGGCGACCGAGACATCGTTATCGAGGGAGGCTGACGTGTCCGACTTCAGATTCAACGTGCCGAAGATCGTGTGGGGCGACGCCCTGGGGAACACGATCATCTTCCCCGGTCCCCCGGACACGCCCCAGGACTACCCGGAGCCGTACGACTCGTCGGAGATCCACAGGTTCCCGTCCGGCATGGTGGACGCTTGGGACGGCGGCACGATCTACCTCGTCGAGTTCACGGTCCGTCACGTCCCGTTGACGAACCTGACCGCGTTCGGGTACACGGCGACCGGGTGGCAGGAGGCGAACGGGTGGGCGGCTTTCCTCGCCTGGGCCTGGGACGCCGGCGTGTTCGACCTCTACCCGGACAAGGACGCGGCCACGAAGAAGTCGTGCATCCTCCTGAAGCCGCGCTCGGCCCAGTACGGCCACGAGAAGAACACCGGCCTGAAACAGATCCCGAGGTTCGTCGCGAAGTCCGACGACGATACCGCCTTCAACTGGTACTGACGTGTCCAGCTTCGACGCGATCTACCGGCTGACGATCTACTCCGACGAGGCCATGACGACGGCCCTCACGCCGGCGGCCGGGGCCGTACACTCCGACCCCTTCCAGGTGGCGACCGCTCGGGGGGTGGCCGGCTTCCAACCGTACATGAGCTTCCCGGAGGGGCGCGCGGGCGAGTTCGGCCCGAAGGACCGCAACACGGACACCGGCCAGATCCGGATCCAGCTTCTCGACGTGCGTCTCGATCGGACGACGTCGAACCTGGAGAGATGGGTCACGGCCTTCGTCGGGGACGCGGACGGCGAGCCGCAGATCGGCGGTCAGAAGGTCCTCGTCGAGGAATCCCTGGACGGCGGCGCGACCTGGGCCGACTACTTCACCGGCCGTATCAACGCACCGTCCCTGAAGTCGCGGGCGGTCTTCGCGTTGACGATCCGGGACCTGAAGGGCGACCTGAAGATCCCGACGTTCTACGGTCGGCCGCACTCGTCGATCACCTACGCCCACGCCTGTCCGCTTCTCCCGATCGGCCTCCCGTTCACCTGGGCCGACGCGAAGACCGTGTCGAAGATCCCGTCGACGACGAAGAACCCCGGCCTCGTCCCGGCTCGCCTGGAGGTCGACGTCGGCTCCCTCCCGGACGATCTCCTGGAGCGGCTCGTGGTGACGAAGGCCCTCCACGACGAGGCCGAGTCGGTCGCCGGGTCGAACCTGGGGACGGACACGGGGATCTCCATCATCTCCCCGCCCTCGCCGATCAAGGTGAACGCGACGATCACGAGCGGAGCGCGCTCCGGGGAGTCCGGACAGTTCTCGCTCCTGGCCGGGTTCGGGACGGGGATCTTCGGGACGGCCTTCGGCGCGATCGGGACGGAGGACACCGAGGCCGGCCAACACCGGGTCACGTCGATCGGGATCACGGAACTGGACTCGTCCGACCCCCAGTACCTCGCGCTCCCGCCCGACGGGGCCTCGGTCGACTTCTGGTTGGAGTCGGGGCGGAAGCCGACGAAGGACACGCCCATCCTGATCGAGGACGTCCACCCGGTCCGGCTCGCGAAGGACCTCCTGGACGGCGACTTCGACCTCCTGAAGCTGGACGGGTCGCATTTCCGCTCGTTCAGCTACATCGATCCGGACAACCTGGAGAACGACCCGAGCTTCGGCACGTTCCGAGGCCTGATCCGGGAGCCGCCCGACGATAAGTGGAAGTGGCTCCGCGAACACCTGTTCAAGCCCTACGGGTTCGGCCTGTACCTGAACGCCTCGGGGGAGGCTGTCTTCACGGACCTACGGACGCCCCCGAAGGCGACCGCGTCGGGCCTCCCGCAGATCACACAGGCGATGGTCGCCCAGGACGAGACGCCGGCCTGGGAGCACTCCAGGGACGACGCGATAACGCGGATCGACTTCACCTACTACCTGGACGAGTTCCAGGACGTCTCGGAGGTCGAGACGAAGGGCGAGTACCCGGACGTCTCTCCCTTCCTCGTCGAGTCGAAGGAGGTCCCGTTCCAGATCCTCGACGTCGGGGACCCGACGCTCCCACAGTCGAAGTACGAGATCGACGCGATCGGCTTCCGGTCGACCACGACCGAAACGGGTCGGGGGATCCAGGACCGGCTCGCGAAGGTCGCCCAGGTCTACCGCGTCCCGTTCTCGCGCGGCCCGGAGTACCTCCGACTCCCCCTCCGGCGCTCCGAGGCGGTCGTACAGGCGATCACGCCCGGCGACTTCCTGGAGGTCCAGGCCGACGTCCTCCCGGATCCGAGGACGAACGTCAGGGGCGGCGCTCGCGTGATGCAGGCGATCGGCGTGACCCCGAAGCGCGGGGTCGTCGAGGTTCGGTTCCTCGACCTGTTCGACGCGGCGATCGCCACGGCCCCGACCTTCCCGTCCGGCGACCCGACGGCCGCCCAGGGGACGGACCTCGCCTACACGATCACACAGGCCGTCACGGCGGACGCCGACGGGCCGGCCGTCGTCGAGTACAACGTGACGGACACGAGTGTCGGGGTGCGGCCGGCCGACGACGACGCGGGGTGGCGCTTCATGGGATCGAAGGTCGCCGGCGGGACCCAGGAACCGAAGGCCTACGCGATCGGGGCGGGGAAGCGAATCTGGACGCGCGCCCGGACCGAGTCGCCGAAGATGGTCTTCTCCGACTGGGTCTATCCCACGCCGAACGGGTACGTCGACACAGGCGCGATCGCGGCCGTGACCGGGCTCACACAGGAGACGAACACGGGGACGCGGTCGAAGTGGTCGTGGACCGTGGGCGACTCCGACCTCCGGGTGAAGGTGACGGTCACGGACACGACGACCGGCGAGGCCCGCGACCCTGTCCTCCTGGCGGCCGGCTCCGAGGTCTACGAGGTCCGGGGGACGACCGCTGGCGACGCCTATCAGATCGACGTCGTCCAGGTCGACGAGGTCGGCGGCGTGGGGACGACCGCGACCGGGACGTGGACGGCGGGGACCGCCGGCGGCGGGACGGGGACCGAGACGGCCCCGCGTCCGCTCGGGCTCGACCCGATCTTCGTCGCCTACGGCCAGGAGGTCGACTACAGCAAGATCGGCGTCGCCTTCTGGGTCTACGCGGCCGACCCGTCGATCCCGCTCGTCCTCCAGGTCGCCGACGAGGACGCGGGGAACCCTGGGAACCCCGACCTCGCGACCATCTCGGAGATCCTTCTACCGGCCGGGACGACCCAGTACACCTATCTGAAGCGGGGCCTGGAAGTCCTCCAGCAATCGAAGTTCTTCCGCCTGATCCACAGGGGCGCGGGCTACACGGACTCGTCGCCGACCTCCTGGATCGAACACGCGCTCTACTACATCCCGAAGAACCTGGGGGCGAGGCCTCCGAGCCCGAACCTCGTCCTCGACCTTCGTCTCGACCGGACGACCGGGGACGTCGCGCTGGAGATCGATGGGGCCTCGTCGTGTGACCACGCTCGCTACTACACGTCGACCGCGAGCTTCCCCGGCCCTGGCGACCCGTACTCGACGAAGACCCTGGACGCGAACGGGGACGGCTCGGTCGCGCCCGTCGACACGATCATGAAGGGCGACACCCTCTACGTCTACGTCGAGGTCTACACGTCCACGAACTCGGCGACGCCTCTCGCGACGGCCCGGCGGTCGATCACCTGGGACGACATCCTGGCTGGAGACATCGGCCTCCCGCCGAAGGCGACCTTCACCCGGAAGTCGTTCTCGACCTCGACGCTGACCTACACGGTCGACGCGGTCGCGGGCGAGGGCGGCACGGCCAACCTGGAGGCGAAGTACAGGGTCAACGGTCCGGGTTCCGCGCAAGGCTCGTGGTCGTCCTACGCGGCCGTCCCCTTCGACGTGGCCGTCACCCGCGACTACACCGAGGACGTCGAACTGGAGGTCGTTCCCAGGGACACGGGCCTCTCGGGGAGTCCGGAGGGGGAGCACGCCTTCCGTACGATCCCGCCGGTCCTGGAGGGGATCGGGGGCGACGGTCGCTTCCGTCCGGACGTTCCGGGTTCGGGCCGAAACTGGGACCTCGACGGGGTGCACACAGGGGCGCGCTACGGCCCGCACGCGATCGGCCGCGAGCCGCAGGTCTTCCAGGGCTTCGGCGGGACGGCACCGAGCACGCCGAAGGCGTTCGTCGATGTCATGTCCGACGACGGAATGACGAAGCTGATCGAGGCGGCCACGAAGCGGATCCAGTCGGGACTCCTGTCGACCGACGACATCTCGGTCGTGAACAAAATCGCGCGGCTCGCCAGTTCCGGGGCGCTCGACGAGACGGCATCGGTCGAAGTCTCGGGGACGCTCCGGAAGATCGCTCGCGGGATCATCCTCGGTACGGCGAAGGACGGCGACGCGGTCGACTTTACGACCGTGATCTCCGGCGGCTTCGGGTCGACGCCGGCCGTCCTGTTCGGACCGCCGCCCTATACCTACCATCCGTCGATCGGGTCGGGCGCGAAACATTGGCTCGTCGCCGAGCCCGAGAACCTCGACGAACTCGGCTTCGATATGCTCCTGGAGTTTCAGGATCGGACGTCGACGACCGGGCGGCAGGACAACTTCCCCTCGGGGACGATCAACTCCAACGGCGGCACGATCGCGCTCGGCGGCCTGTCCTTCACGGCCGTCGACGGGAAGTACACGACCTACTTCTCGGGGAACGTTTACGCCCAGGGTGGACCCGGTGAGTTCGACCTTACGACATGCACGGCCGTGGTCGAGATCCAGTCGAAGGTCGGGTCCGGCTCCTGGGTCACGAAGGGATCGAAGTCGTATCAGGTGACGGCCAACGGGAACTCGGCCACGAACTCGGACTCATTCTCGGATTCGATCCAGTTCACACAGACCGCGCTCGGAGCCGGCGACGACATCCGGGTCAAGCTGACCTGGAGCCTTTCGGGTCCGGGGTCGAGCGTCGGGAGCGGATCGGCCGACTGTGACCCGAATCACACGAACTACACGAGCGCGAGCGTCTCGCACTATGCGATCAACGACGGACTGATCAGCTTCCTGGCGCTGGAGGGACAGTAGCATGGCCGACCGCACGCCCTGGACACACAGGCCGCTCCGGACGCTCGCCGACCGCCCGAAGGCCGAGCGCGCTCGCGCGAGCTTCGTTCACGGCCGGCGGCCGGGCCGCTCCGATCCGGAGGCCTTCATCGGCACCTGTCCGGGGTGCCGTAACCCGCGCCGTAGGGCGGACGAGATGGTCGACCTTACGCGACACCCCGAGCTTCAGGACGCCTTCCCCGGCCTCGACTTCGTGTGCACGGTCTGTATCCAGCACGCCGACCGCTTGGGGAGGCTCCCGTGACCCTGTCTCGCTCGTCCGTCCTGTTCTACAACGACTTCGCCGCCGGCCCCGAGGCCGAGGTCGGCGGGCCGTTTCACTTCTCGCGTGACTCGTCGAAGTGGGTCCTCGGGCGCGACGGCCTCTACCACCAGGCGCGGGCGGGTCAGTATGGGATGCACTGGGAGAACCTGGTCGGGCAGGCGAGCGCGCCCCCGTACCGGAGGCCGGCGCTCCTCGTCGAGCCTGGATACTCGGACAACATCGTCGGGAATACGGCCGAGTTCGTCACGGCAAGCGGGTGGAATATCTCCAGCTACTCGGCCGTCGCCGCAACGTCGATCTTCGCCGACGCCGCGATGCAGGGGTGGGCGGCCGCGTTCACCTGGTCGTCGGGGGGCGGCGCGATCTACAAGGGGGCGGGGAACCTGTCGGGGAGCAAGGAGACGTACGTCTGTATCTGCGAGGAGGTAAGTGCTGGGCGGTCGATCGGCGCGATCCGCGACAACAGCATGGGGTCCGAATACCAGGTCCAGATGGACTGGAGCACCTACACCGTGACCGACCACGGCCCCCTCGCGCTCGACGACTTCGGCTACGTCGACATGGGGCGCGGCCCGAACGGCGGCCGCCTGTTCCTGCTGTGGTTTATGTTCACGGGGACGAGCGGGAACCTCCGGCAGATTAAGTTCTACCCGGACGCCGACAAGGCCGGCGACACGACGATCCTTCACTACTGCAACGTGCAGGACAAGGCGGGGTTCGGGAGCCTGCTACCGGGCGACGGCTCGACGACGCTCTCCCGAGCGACCGAGGTCGGCGGTCAGAACGTCTACTGGGACGCCTTCCAGCACCTACCCGCCGCCGGCCTCGCGTTCTACTGGGAGTACATCTTCCACGGCGTGTGGGCGACCTACTCGGATACGATACGCCTGGGCGACGACTCCAGCGGGTACGACCCGCACGTCCGGTGCGAGATGCACAACAACTTCCCCGACACGTCCCTGTACTTCGTCTATCACGAGTCCGGCGGGCAGGTGGCGCGGTCGCAGGCGATCACGGGCATCCAGCCGGGGGACCGCATCCAGCAGGTCGGCGTGATCTTCAACGACGGCTCGATCATGCAGATTAGCGCCCACGAGGGCGGGCAGGCGACGGGGACCGGCGTCTCGGCGGCGCTGTCCGGCGGATACCAGACCCTCGGGCACCCCGCCGTATCCCTCGTGCCGTTCGACGCCGCCTCGGTCGGCGCGCTGGCGCTGAAGGTCGTGGACCTCGGCGACCTCGACAGCGCCGGTCTCCTCGGGCCGGGCATCAGCAACGCGGACGCCCAGACGGTCCTCGACGAGCTGGCCGACTTCCACCTCGACGCGGCGGCCTACTGATGGCGCACCTACGTCACGTCCCCGACTGGCCGACCGTGACCGTACCGGACGACCCGCGCCTCCAGGACGCGGGGACCGAGCGGCCGGCGACGGCGCAGGATCTTCTCGACCGCTGGAGCCTCGTCGTCGTCGGGGACCACCCGGACGGCGGCTGGATCATGGACTGCGGTCGGCTCGGGGAGCCCGACCTGGGCCGCGAGCGCGCGGGTGCCTGGGACGACCTTCCCGGCGAGGTTCTGACGCACGGACCGCCCGAGGCCCGATACCTCCGAGGGCCGAAGGTCGTCCGCGAGCACGCGACCCGAGCGGTCGTGCGCCGGAAAGTGGACGGCCGGGAGGTCCGCGAACGGGTCCGACCCGCCGACGTGCGGCCTGACGACGACGTGGTCGTGGCGGCCGAGCCGGCGCACAGGTTCGCCGGGGAGAAGTGATGTCGGGGTGGCTTTCGTGGGGCGGACGGCCCTACCGTTCGGCCCGAGGACGATAGATCAGCATGGCGGGGACGACGTGGACCTCGGGAACTGGATTGAGATGAAGCGGTTGACGCCGCACTTCATGGTCGTGGGCCTCTCGACCGTCGCCGACGGGTGGCGGAAGCTCGTCCACAACCTCTCCGACGTTCGTCTCGCAATCCTCGTCGCCCTCGGCCTGATCGGGCTCGGGTTCGGACTGTCGAGGGGGGCCGAGCAACTGTTCGGGCGCGGCTCCAGGGTCGACGCGAACGAGGCCGCGATCATGGCGAACCGGAACGAATCCAGGAAGGCGGACGCGACCATCCTCGACTCGCTCCACAGGGTCGCCAAGTCCCAGGCGGAAACGAACCGAGAGGTCCGCCAGGAGCTTCGGGAGAACGGACGTGACCGTCGGCGGATCGAGGCGAAGATCGACGCCGCGCTCGGGCTTCTCGTCTATCAGTCGTGCCGGGCCTATCAGCCGAAGCCGAAGGCGTGCGACGCCGAGGCGCTGAAAGACATCCGGCAACGCTTCTCGCAAGGGGGTACGTAATGAGGACGCTTCTCGGACGCCTGAAGAAGTGGGGGAACGACGCCTTCCCCTCGTCGAACCCGGTCCTGAACCGGATCGGCCACGGACTCGTCGGCTCGCTGATCGTGACGGCGGTCATGGCCGCGTGGTATCTCCCCTGGCGGTTCCTCGGGTTCCCCGGCGACTACTTCGCGATGCCGTGGCTCCTGGGGATGCACGCGGACGTCGGGGCCTACGGGTTCAAAGAGGAAGGGACCGACGACCATCCGGACGCCTGGGACTTTTGGGCGGCCGTGATCGGCGGGGCCGTCCCCTACCTGATCGTGATCGCCGTCCGGGTCCTCTCGTGACCTCCCAGGTCGCCACGCTCGGCGATCGCGCCCGGCTCCTGGGCCTCCAGGACCTCGCCCTGGCCGAGGCCCAGGACTTCCTCGCGACGGTCGAGGTCGGAGGGGACAACCGAGGGCCGGCGGTCGAACTGTTCCAGAAGCTCGGCGGCGACACCGTCGGCGAGGCATGGTGCGCTGACTTCGTGAACGCCGTCGTCCAGATCGCGACCGGGAAGAAGAACGAGAGGTCGCCCCTGGAGGCGATCCGCCGACAGGCGTACGTCCAGGATTATGTCGACTGGGCGAACCGAGAGGGTCGGATCATCCCGGCCCACCACGCGGAGCCGGGCGACCTGTTCGCGCTCCTGTTCCCTTCGAAGGGGCGCTACGCGCATATCGGCTTCGTATTCGACCCGCCCCGCGACGGCCAGTTCTCGACGATCGAAGGCAACACGGACGACGAGGCGAGCCGCGAGGGGATCAAAGTCGCGTCCAGGGTCCGGGACGTGACCGACGGGACCGTGTTCTTCACCTGGGCCAGGGAGGCAAGATCGTGACCATGTTGAAGCGAACCGACGAACAGGGGAGCCCGCTCCCGAAGGTGTCGGAGTCGAAGGTCGGGGCGTGGATCGCCTGGGCGTTCGCGGTCGTCCTGGGCGCGGTCTACCTCTATCGCTTGTTCACCGACGGCGCGCCGGTCCTCCCCTGGAAGACCTTCGCGATCCTCGACGGCGGCGCGATCGCCGCCGGCCTCGTCCTGTTCACCGCGCCCGGAGATGCGGTCGACCTCCTCTTCGACGCGATCCGGAAGCGAGAGAACGCCTGACGCTCGTTCCCTGTCGCGTGACGTGTCGGCGGTTGATCGGGGTCCCGTTCCCGGACGGCCGCCAGAAGTGCTACGCCGAGGGGGACGTCGACGACCTACCGGCCGACCTCGTTCCGCGACTGGCGCGAAAGGGGTGGGTCGAGAGACTGGAGGAACGAGATGCGTAGACTGACCGCCCTTCTTGCCCTGGCGCTCGCGCTCCCGGCATGCCGGCCGGCGAAAGCCGCCCCGGCCGTCCCAGGCGTGCGCGTGACGCTCCAGGCGGCGACCGACTCCACGGTCCGGGCGACCGTGACGATCGCCCCACCCTCGACCGGGACGCCCCCGTTCAGCTACGTGGTGACGGTCGGCTCGAACGACGCCGGCGTGGTGTACGAGGACTCGGCGGCGGGGGACTCGCTCACGTACGGGTTCGACGTGCCGAGAGCGGACGCCCGGTACTCGGCGTTCATCTGCGCCCGGGCCGAGAACGCGGCCGGAGCCGGACCAAATGCCTGCACGAGCTTCGACATCCCGCCCAGGATCGTCCTCCCCGGCGCTCCGGGCGTCGACGTCCAGGTCGACACGCTCGTCGCCTCGCTCGACAGCGTGACGCTCGACGCCGACTCGGTCGCCTTCCGCCGGGTCGTCTCGACGTTCTCCAGCGACACGACCTGGGACGTCCGCGCATACAAGGACGGGAGGCGGATCGACTCGGCCGGCTTCCCCGTGGGCGTCGCGCCGACCTATCAGTTGACCGCCCTCGGGTGGCTCGGCGACTCCATCGTGGTCTGTTCGGGGGCGTGCAACCTCGCCCTCGCTTCACGGCCCCCGACGGGTCGCGTGATCCGTCTCGCCTGGGCGTGGCTCGACGCACGAACCGAGTAGGGGGCGGGCGGTACGGCGTGACATCCCCGGCGGCAGGGTTCGCGAGTAGCCTCGTGCATTGAGATCCGACCGGGAACCTCTCCGGCCGCCCCACCTCCAGAAAACGACGAGAACGGCCCTCTAAGGGCCACGAGGCCTTCGCGGCTGTAGGTGCACGCCGGAGGCCTCGGACGTTAGCGAGGCGCACAGGGAGGCCCACGAGTGACGAAGATACTGCGGACGATCGGGGGAGCGGCGGTCGTGGCCGCCCTGGCGGTCCTGGGGACCCGGTTCCTATGGCCTCGGACCGAGACGCTTCAGCTACCCGGACGGACCGACACCGTCACGGTCACGAAGCACGCGATCGACTCGATCCACGTCTTCCACCTGGACACGGTCGAGAAGGTCACGACCGACACCGTGAACGTCGTCACGACTCGCTGGCGGACCCGCGTCGATACGGTCTACCGGCTCCCGACCCGGTTCTACCTGGACTGGGCGAAGCTCGCCCAGGCGCGGGGCGACACGAGCTTCTTCGGTCTGATTCAGATCGGGGCGGACTCGGCGGGGATCTATCTCCGGCGTCAGACCGAGGCCCACGTCACGCTCGGCCCCGTGCGTTCGATCCAGACCGGCCCCCAGGGAGTCCGCGTCGACTATGGCCGGTTCCCCACCTGTCCCCTGGCCGGCCTCTCCGGGCTCGGCCTCGACCTCCCGTTCGGACTGAAGGCCGGTCCAGGCGGCGCATGCGGCCTCGCGGCCGGCGGCGGCTTCGACTGTGTCGGGGGCCTCTCGATCACCTTCTGATCCTCCGTCTACGGATCGCCAACATCCCGCATCACGACTGATACTTGCGCGTAGACGGCGGCCGGCGTTATCATCGGTGTCGAGACGTCGAACCGTTCACCGCAGAAGGGAGAGACGACCATGAAGTGCCGACACGAGAACCGATCGACGCTCCTGATGGGAGCCGTCGCCACAGCCCAGGACCTCGTCGCCCAGGCGCGGCGGTTCCTGAAGCTCGACGACCCCGACTCGGCCGAGTCCGTCCTGGAGGAAGTAAGCGCCGGCCTCCAGACCGCTACGATCGAGGCGTCCCGGACAGGCGGCGACCCGTGCGGGGACGAGCCGGCCGAGCCCGCTACGCTCCGCGAGTATGTCGCCCGCGCGGCGCGCGACCTGAAGGCGGCCCACGACCTCGCGAAGGCCAGCACGGCCGACGGCGCGGCCGAGGCCGACGACGGGATCTGCGTCGCGCTGGAGAACGTGTACCGTGTCCTCTCCCACCTGGAGGACGACGCCGGCGACCTCGCCTTCCAGGAGGCCGCGAAGGTCGCCAGGGAGCGGACGGGCCTCAACTTCTGTCCGAAGTGCGGGAGCCCGAACGTCCTCGCCTCCGACGTCGAGGTCGTGACGTGCCGAGCGTGCGGGTACTCGCCCCACGCGAAGAAGCCGGAGCCCGAGCCGGAGCCCGCCCCGGACCTTCCCGAGGGCGTGGTCGGCGGGACGCTCGTCCCATGACGGCCCCGTCGATCGACCTCACGCGGGCGACCTGTCCCGCGTGCGGCGTCACCGGCTCGATCGTGGTCGCCTACCGATCCGACCTCGTCGAGGCCGGGGAGGCACTCTTGTATCGTCTCGGCTTGCGCTACCTGAAGTGCCGAGAGGGCCGCGAGCACGACCGGGGCCTCGGGCGCGAGTTCGACGGGTGCGGCCACGAACTGACCGTCCCGGAGATCGTCGCGATCGCGGAGGAACAGGGCTCGATCTGACGGAGCCCGTAGACGGCGTAGACGCCCGCCCCTTGTGCGAAAGGTGGCGGGCGTCTACGTTTAGTCGTGGCCGGGGAGAGGCCCTGGCCGAGACTTCAGAAGGGAGCTTCACCATGAGTGCAGAACTGGACCGGAACGAACTGACGGGCGAGGCCAGCGTGGCGGCGGTCGGCGGCCCCGAGACGATGTGGCACAGGTCGGGCGTCGGGATCCCGGCGGACGCGACCTACGAGGAAGCCGTCGCGAAGGGCGGCGTCGGGTACACGGTCGAGAAGGTCCCGGCCTACTACCGCCGGCGTGACCTGGAGCGGTCGCCCTCCGAGCCGATGTTCCAGCAAGCGCCCGACTCCTACCTGATCGTCCGCACGGACCGCCAGAAGGTCCTCGGTCACGTCGGGAACGTGTACACGCCCCTCCAGAACCGCGACGCCTTCCGCGTGATCGAGCCTCTCCTGGAGGACGGAATCGCGCGGATCGAGACGACCGGCGCGCTCCGTGGTGGGGCCGACGCCTGGATGCTCGTCCGGTTCGACCGGCCGGCGATCCTCCGTCGGATCCAGGAGAACGGGTTCGCCCGCGACGCACACGTCGACTTCTCCCAGATCGAGACGCTCTTGGACGAGGTCGTCCCCTACGGCCTGATCGCCAACAACCACGACGGGTCGCGGAAGGTCGTCCTGAAGGAAACGGCGGTCCGGGTCGTGTGCGCGAACACGCTCGCGATGTCGCTGAACGCGACCGAGGGCACGACGATCAAGGTGAAGCACACGGGCGACGTCGAGGACAACGTCCGCGCGTCGTCGCGGATCCTGTTCGGCTCCTACGCCGAGAAGGTCGCCGCCTTCGCCGGACACCGGACGGTCCTCCGTCGGACCGACCTTCCCGAGCCCGCGTTCGACCGGCTGATCCTCGACCCGGTCGTCCCGTTCCGTCACCTGGAGAAGCGGATCCAGAAGGGCGACGCGAGCGGCCGGACCGAGGCCGCCCTGGAGCGCGCCCTGAACCGCCGACAGGCGATCCGGAACCTGTGGGACCACGGGAAGGGTCACGAGGGCGCGCGGAACGCCTGGGAGGCGTACAACGCCCTCATCGAGTGGACCGACCACGCGCCCGACGCGATCTCGGGCGACGAGGAACGCCGGATCCGCTCGGCCTACAACGGCAAGCTCGACCGCGTGAAGCACGAGCGGCTGAACGCCCTCGTCACCTACGCGACGTCCACGCCCGACGAGCGCGAGGCGCTCCTGGCCGGCTGAACGCCGGCGTCGGGTCCGAGGCGTGGCCGGGGGGTGGGGACGCCCCCCGGCCTTCGCCGTTCCTGATCACACGCGACTGGAGAGGCACCATGTACCGCGAGAACTGGCAGGCGAAGATGAAGACCGTGTTCGTGATCTGGGCGCTGGCCGCCCTGGCGGCCGTCGCGTCCGGGTGCGGCGGCGGACCGACCGGGCCGACCGGGAGCGTCGGCACGCCCGCCCTGGCGATCGTCTCGGGGACCGGCCAGCGAGCCGCCCCGTCCGACACGCTCCCGGCCGACTTCGTGGTGAAGGTCACGCGCGACGGGAAGCCGGTCGCCGATCAGTTGGTCGACTGGCACGTCGTCGAGGAACACGCGGGCGACCCGTTCGTGACCACGACGAAGACCGCGAAGGACGGGACCGTCCGGAACCGCGTGGTCGCGGGGACCTGGGCGTGGACGCGCCCGGCCCTGGGCGGACCGGCGCACGTCGAGGTCCGTTGGGTCGAACAGTCGACGGGCGAGGCGATCGTGGACACGACGATCGCGTACTGGGTCGACCCCGGCGTGGCGACCGACGCCCTCCGTGGGATCGGCTTCCCTGACCGCGAGAGTCCGTTCGACGTGGCCGGCGACCTCGGCCGGCCGGACCTCGTGACCGATCAGTACGGGAATCCGTCCCTGTGGGCGCTCCAGGCCGACTCGCTCGTGGCCGTCCAGGACTCGACCGTCCTCGCCTACGAGTCCTCCGGGTGCGGCCCGATCCGCGTGACCGTGGCCGACACGACCGTACAGCGAGGCTACCTGATCGTCGGCGGCTACCTGGACACCGATCACGGGACCGGCGTGGTGACGTTCCACGACAATCCCTCGGACTCGACGATCAGCGCGTACTTCGACGACACGCCCTACGCCGACTCGGACAATTACAGCGCCCGGAACATCTATCAGGGGTGCGCCCGAGGCGTCATGGCGGACGGCGACACGATTCACCTGGGAACCTGAACGGAAGGGGAGAAGACCGTGGCGAAGGAAGCGAAGGTCCCTGTGTATGCTCGGGTCGATCCGGCCGATAAGCGAGCCTTGTACACGCGGGCGGCCCTGGAGGGCGTCAACGTGTCCGACCTGATCGTGCCGAAGATCCGAGAGGCGGCCCAGGAGGCGCGCGACTTCATCGCGTCCCAGGCCGACGAGGGGGAGCGATGAAGCTCGTGAAGATCATCCTGTTCGGAGGGCTCCTACCCGTGGCGATCCTCGCCGGCGTGTTCGGCTTCGCGACCGGGTGGACACACGGAGCGAAGGACGCGGCCCAGGCGGCGGGGACCGTCCCCGAGACGGTCTACGTCGCGCCCGTGACCGTGCCGGCCCCGGCCGGACCGCAGTACGTCCAGGAGGAAGCGTACGAGGGAGCGATCGAACAGGCCGACGCCTGGAAGGCGAAGGTCGAGTGCGCGCGCTCCTGGGTCCCGGACACGTCGGGGCCGAACGTGCGCGAGGACATCGCGCTCCTGGAGGCGTGCGGGATCGACTGAACGTTGAACCGCCCGGCAACGCCGAAGCGCGCCGGGCGGCCAGAAGGGAGGAACCGCCGGTGCCGAACCGTCGGGCCTCGACGAAGATCCTATCACCGAAGGGGGAACCGTGGCAAGCGAAGCGATGGAACGGAAGATCGACCGGAGGATCGAGTTCCTCCGTGACCGCCAGGAGGGGATCGGCGCGTCCGACCTCCCCCGGATCCTGGGGACGGTCGACTGGGGCGACGCCCTGACCGTCTACCACGAGAAGACTCGGCCGATCGACGCGGACGCGATCCGCGACGAGATGTTGGCCGGCGCGACCCCGATCGACCTCGTCCGGGGGAACGTCCTGGAGCCGCTGGCGGCGCGGGAGTTCTTCCGGAGGACCGGACGCCAGGGGCGGCACGAGCGGAACCGGGCCTTCACGCACCCGGAGTTCCCACACGTCCGGATCCACACGGACGGGACCCAGTTCGCCGACGACGAGCACGAGCACGACGGCCCCGGAACGCTGGAGGCGAAGGCTCCGCGCGGGTCGAAGTTCGACCGGATCGTCGAGGGCGGTCTGGACGAGGAAAACATCATTCAGATCCAGACCGAACTCGCGGTCCGGCGGCACTCCTGGGGGTCCCTCGCCCTCTACTCGCTGGAGGCGTCGAGCGGGCCGCTCCATGCGGTCGACGTCCTGGCGAACGAGTCCCTGGGGGCGTGGCTCCTGGCGAAGGCCGAGACGTTCTGGACGGAGCACGTCGAGAGGCGCATCCCGCCCGACCCGGACGCCTGGGCTTCGGAGAGGGACTTCGCCCCGCCCCTGAACCTCCCGAGCGGCGACGTGATCGACCTCGACTCGCCGAAGGCCCGCGCGCTCGCCGAGAAGGTGAACGAGGCGGTCGACCTGAAGAAGCGGGGGAAGGAACTGTACGACCTCCGTCGCGACGAGATGGGCGAGTTCCTCCGGGAGATCGGGAAGGTGGGGATCCGCGTCCCCGGCCTCGGGACGTACAGGTGGGTCGAGACGAAGGGCCGGTCCTACCTGTCGAAGACCCGCGTCGTGGAGGCCGCGCCGATCGACCGGGACGCCTTCGTGCGATGGTTGACCGAGATGGGGCACGCCGGAGAACTGCCGGCCTCGCCCTCCGACGTGGAGGCGCTGGCCGGCGAACTGGCACTCGACGTCGAGGCCCTGTGCACGACGTCCGCGCCGTCGGCCTACGTCCGGGCCTACCCGAAGGGCGACTGATGCCGAACATCCCGCACGAGTACGACCCGCCCTGGACGGAGCCCGACGAGTGCCGGGAGTGCGGGCGTGACTACTGGAGCGAAGAAGGGGACGGCCTGATCTGTCCCACCTGTCAACACGAGACGGAGGACGACTGATGTCGAACGCGCTGACCGCACGGAGGGGAGAACTGACCCGGACCCTGGAGGGCAAGGTCCAGGAGTTCGCGAAGGCGCTCCCGCACAGGATCGACCCGGAGAGGTTCGTCCGGGTCGCGCTGACCGCGATCGTTCACGACGAGAAGCTGATGCGATGCTCGACCGAGTCCCTGTACCTCGCCCTCCTGGACTCGGCCCGGACCGGGCTTATGCCGGACGGGACCGAGGCCGCGATCATCCCTTACGGTAATACGGCCGAGTTTCAAGAGATGTGGCAGGGGATCGCCCGCCTCATGATGCGGCACGGGAACGCCCGGAAGGTCGAGGCCCGCGTCGTGAAGGACGGGGACGACTTCGACTACGGGTACGGGCTGACCCCGTACCTCGATCACAAGCCGGCGGCGACCGACGGACGGGGCGAGACGACCTACGCCTACGCGATCGCGTGGCTCGACAACGGAGAGACGGTCTTCGACGTGATCGACCGCGACGAACTCGACCGGATTCAGGCACAGGCCGAGAAGAAGAAGCCGTCGCCGGCGTGGCAGAACTACCCGGACGAGATGCGGCGGAAGACCGTCGTGAAGCGGCTCGGGAAGTACCTCGACCTCGCGCCGGAAGCCCAGGCCGCGATCGACTTCGACCACGCCCAGGGCTTCGGGACGGTCGTCGGCGAGACGCGCGCCAGGGCACGGACGAGAACGCTCGCCGAGGAAACGCTGGAGGCGAACGCGGACGCCCAGGGCCGCGCCCTGGAACGCCGCCTCGCCGAGGCCGAGTCGGAGGTCGAGCCCGACCCCGACGACGACCTCGACGACCTCCCCTGGAAGGCGCTCGGCGACGACTGGGAGATCGCCCACAGGGGCGCGGGCCGCTACCTGATGCGGAAGGCCGGCGGGGGCCTCGTGAACTCCCCCGAGGACCTGTGGACCGAGGCGAAGTGCCAGGAGGAAGCCGCCCGCCTCTCGGAGGACGAGGACGAGTCGACCGACGAGCTTCGCGAGCGCCTGGACGCGCTCCGTGAAGACCTCGGGTGGTCGTGGGCGGACCTAGGGGAGAAGGCCCAGGAGATCCTCGACCTCGACGAGCCGAAGGCCTACGTCGAGTTCACGAGGGGCGAACTGACCGTCCTGATCGCGAGCCTGGAGCCCGTCAACGGGGGGGACTGATGCGACCGATCTTCATCGGCGGCTTCGGCCGCTCCGGTACGTCCGTCCTCCGGCGGATCGTGGGGGAGTCGCCCGACGTGGCGGTCCTCCCCCACGAACTCCGGATCCTGACCGAGCCGGACGGGGTCCTGGACCTGTGGGAGGCGATCCGGCCGAAGGCCTGGACGCCCTACCGCGCGACGATCGCCTGGGACCGCTTCCTGGCGCTTCTTCAACACCGATGGGACGCGCTGACGGACATCCGGCCGTCGGCCGCGATCAACGAGTCCCTCGACCACGTCCGGTCGATCCTGACGGGCCGCGAGGTCGGGTGGACCTTCGATCACCCCTACCGCCGGAGCGCGACGGCGAGATGGGTCCCGATCGCTCCCAGATACAGGAGCGTGAACGACTACCCGGAGATCCGGAAGCGCCTCGCGAAGTTCGTCGAGGACTTCTTCGTCTACGGCCGCCGCGTGCGGGCCTGGGTCGAGGACACGCCCGAGAACTGCCTTCGTGTGTCGACGCTCCGCGAACTGTTCCCGGATGCGACCTTCGTGTTCGCGGCCCGGCACCCTCTCGACGTGATCGCCTCCCAGGGCTCGATCGCGCCGAAGTGGTGGCCGAACGACTGGAACGCCCTGGCCGAGAACCTCCGTGAATACGAGATCCGGGTCCTGACTCACTTCGACGAGTCGAACCCGACCGTCCACCTGGAGAAGCTCGTCGACGACCCGGAGTTCGTGACGAAGGACCTATGCATCCGGCTCGACATCGCGTGGTCGGAGTCGATGGTCAACGTCGTCGGGGACGCGCACGTCGGGCGCTGGAGGGAGGACCTCCCGCCCTCCCGCGTGAAGGCCCTATGGCAACGCCTGGAGCCCACGGCACAGGCCCTCGGGTATTGCGCCCCGGAGGACCTCTAAGGTAGACTCGGAACCCTGTCCGGGTCCCGCGAGACGTCGCGGGATACGCCCAGGCCGCGAGCCTGGGGAAGCGCGCTCGTGTCGCCGCCCGGACTTCGACTCCTACACGAGAGGGGACGAACGTCGTGACATCCGACAGCCCGCCAGATCCCCGTCATGTCGGCGGGGCATGGATCCCGCCCTACATCCTCCGTCACCCGACACTCGCCGACTCCGCGAAGGTTCTCGCCGGCCGGCTCCACGGCCTCTCGACCGATCGAGGCTTCGCCTTCGCGTCGAACGCCTACCTCTCCGACGACCTGGGCGTGTCTGAACGGGCCGTCCAACGTCGCCTCGCCGCCCTCCAGGACGCCGGACTCGTGCGCGTCGAGTACGAGCGGCACGCCTGGGGGACTGAGCGGCGGGTCTTCTTCCGTCCACCCCACGCGACGGAAGTGTCGGGTGGGGGGCGACAGGAGCGTCGGGTGGGGGGTGACACGAGCGTCGCCCAGAGTAAAGAGAGTGAGTATAGAGATGGAGTAAGAGAAGAAACGTCGGAGTTCCAGGGGGAACTCCTGGGGTCTTCCGAGGGGAACGGGTCGAATCCCCTGGAGGACGTCGTCTCGGAGGTCTGGGAGCACACGTTGGCCGCCTGGAAGGAACGGGTCGGCAACCGCCCAGGCCCCGACCTGCAACCGACCGACTCCCGCCTGTCGAAGATCCGCGCTAGGGCTCGCGAGCTACTCCGGGCCGGAGCGAGTCCGACCGACGCGATCGTGTACCTGGGAGTGGCCGCCCAGGGCTTCTACGCCGACGACTGGCAGGAGCGCGACCGCTACCTCGACCCCGGCCGCTACCTGTTCCGCGACGACGATACCGTCCGGCGGTTCTACCGCGACGGTCGCCGCGAGTCCCTCGGCCTGTCGAAGAAGGACGCCGAGAGGGCGAGCCGTGTCGCGGAGATCCTGAAGAACGGTTCCTGAACCGAAGGGAGGAACGATGGAGGACCGAACCTGGGCGTCCGCCTGGACGCTCCTGGAGGAACGATTCGGCCGCGAGCACTCGGCCGCGTTCCGTGACTTCTACCGGCGGCGGATCGAGGCCCGCCTAGACGAGGACGAGTTCCGCCGGGCCGTGTCCCGGATCCTGGACGCCTACCCGTGGCGCTCCGATCAGCCCTACACCTTCCCCCGCCCGGTCGACTTCGTGTTCGCGGTCGAGGGGTCGGGGAACGCCCGCCGCGAGGCGCTCGTCGCCTGGGGGGAGATCGTCGAGGGCGCGACGGACCATCAGACCTTCTACGGGTCGGAGGCCTACGAGACGTTCAACGCCGCCGCGCGTGCGGCCCTGGCGAGCGTCGGGGGGATCCATACCCTGACCGGCCTGAAGCCGCGCGACCTCGCGTTCACCCGCCGGGAGTTCCTCGACGCCTACACCGAGTTCCGGGAGCCCGACGATCGCCGCGCGCTCGCCGGCGACGAGGTCCACGCGCTCGCCCCAGGAAGGGAGGCCTGATCATGCCACGGCCGAAGTATTGGACGACGTCGAAGGACGTCCGGGAGTGCGCCGACGGCGTCGGCCGGCTCCTGGATCGGTACGGCGCACTTCATCGCCGGGTGAACTACTCGGGCGGGAGTCCCGTGTCGGTCGAGTTCGTCCTGGAGTCCGAGCACGGGCGGATCCCGTTCTCGCTCGCGCCGAAGGTGGACGGCGTCCGCCGCCGGATGGACGAGGAAGGGATTCTCGGGCGGTCGAAGGCGGCCGACCCCGAGGCCGTCGCGTGGCGACAGCTTCAGCACTTCGTCGAGCTTCAACTGGAGATCGTCGAGTCCGGCCTGTTCACGGTCGAGGAAGTGTTCGCCGGGTCGGTGATGCTCCAGGACGGAGCGACCGTCGGCCAGAAGATCGGTCAGGCGGCGCGGGGCGCGCTCCCTGGCGAAGGCGTCCGGCTCGCGCTCCCGCCGGGGGCGGACTGATGGGACACGATCAGATCAACCTGTTCGGCGGATCGGCCCACGCGCGAAGGACCGATCCCGAGACGAGCCACGAGGCCGCTGGCCGGCTGAAACAGGAGGACCTGTCGCGGGGACAGAAGCGTGTCCTGTGCGTGATGCACGAGGCCGCCCCGGCGACCGATGAGGTGCTCCTGGAGGCCTCCGTCGCGCTTCGCGTGAAGATCAGCCCGTCGGGCTTTCGCACCCGGCGGACCGAACTCGTCGCGAAGGGCCTCGTCGAGGACTCCGGGGGCCGACGGGACACGAAGTTCGGGAACCCGGCGATCGTATGGAGACTCACGCGGAAGGGGCGCTTCGTGGCGGCCGACATGGCCTCGCGTCGCCGCCTGGGGGAGCTTGACTGATGGGGCGGAAGTCGAGGACGAAGGGGATCACCTACATGAACCGGGTCGCGAAGCTGATGCGGTCGGCGACCGGCCGCTCCTGGAAGCGCAACCTGGAGGAATACCGGACCGCGAACGACGGCGACGTCGCCGAGGAAGTCGCGCTGACGAACGGGAACCTCGACCGGCTCCCTCTCCCCCTGTGGATCGAGGCGAAGCACTACGCCGGCGGCACGCCCTGGCGCGACGCGCTTCTCCAGGCGATCGAGGGCGTCGAGGACCTGGGAGACGATACGATCCCGGTCGGGTGGGCTCGCCTGGAGCGGTTCGTTCACCCCGAGTCGGTCGACGTCGTCGCGCTCCGGCCGCGCGACGTGCGCCGGCTGACACACGCGCTGATCACGATCGGGGTCTGGACCTTCCCCCCGCCCTGGGTCCGGAAGAAGGTCGAGGGCCGCCGGCCGCGCTGGAAGGACCCGCTCCGCGAGGTCCTCGCGTCGCCCGAGTCCGACATCTACCCGGTCCAGTTCAGGGTCGTCGCGCGGGGCGACCGGCCCCTGGACGCGATCCTCACGACCGAGGAAGACTTCATCGACATCCTCGCGAAGTTGACCGCGTTCAACGGGTGGGCTCACGTCCGCCGAACCCCGTTCTGACTTGCTCGCGACCCCTCTCGGGGGCCACAGTTCACCAACCGCCCAGGAGGGCAGTATGACGATCACGAGCATCGCTGACCACGTCGACGAGGCGAGGAAGGACCTGGAGGAAGGCGTCGACCGCGCGGAGCGCCCGACGTCCGTCTCGGTCGTCCAGGAGGACCTCCCGGAACCCCTCCAGTCCCGCCTCGACGACTTCGACGAGGCCCTGAACCGCACGCCGCCGCCGGAGAAGTTCCCGGAGTCGGCCAGCTACCCGACCGCGCCGGACGTTGCCGCGATCGCGCGCCTCCTGATCGAGGCGTTTCATCCGCACCTGGAGGACGAGACGATCGTCTACGTCTACCGGGAGAACCTGACGCGGGCCGGCGAGGTCACACACGGGAAGGTCACACAGGCGTCGGGGCGCTACCGGGAGAGGTTCGGCGTCGACTGGTTCGTCGACATCAACTGGACGTCCTGGGTCGGGATGCGGGCCGCCGCCCGGATCCGGCTCGTCGACCACGAACTCTCGCATCTCGTCGAGGAATCGACGGCCGACGGGAGCCCGAAGATCGTCTCGCGCCGGCATGACGTCGAGGAGTTCGTGGAGATCATCCGCCGTTGGGGGATCGAGGAAGGCACGCGCCAGGAGGAACTCGCGCGGACGATCAATCAACTGGAACTGTTCGCCCCGGCCTGAAGGGAGTCATCATGTTCCGAGCCCTAATGCGACGCCTCGGCTTCGTCCACAAGGACGCGATCGAGGACGCCCACACGGTTCTCTCCGATCTGCGCGACTACGCCGACCGCTCCGGCCACCTGTCGAACGGCTTCCATGTCGGGAAGCGGGTGAAGCGGGGCCTCGACGAGGCGATGCGCCTCCTGGAGGCGTCGTGATCGCGCGGGTCCTCGCCTGGGTCGTCGACCGGCTTCCGGCCGGCGGCCCGGCGAGCCCGGCCGCGTTCCCCGAACAGAACT